>Ga0182015_10000706_pt1 | contig 47137 bp, 35 predicted proteins | sample 712P3MmetaG_FD_120478 | JGI IMG/M metagenome (GOLD analysis project Ga0182015, IMG submission 120478) | Permafrost microbial communities from Stordalen Mire, Sweden - 712P3M metaG | ecosystem: Environmental > Terrestrial > Soil > Wetlands > Permafrost | place: Sweden: Stordalen | collected...
ATCGCGCGCGGAGGACGCAAGCTGACTCGCCAACGCGTTTGGCAGATGGTGCGTGCTGCCTCGGCAGCTTCCGGGCGCATCGCTTCTCCACATACGCTGCGCCATTCCTGCGCTACCCACATGGTAGAGAACGGCGCCGATCTGCGGACGGTGCAGACGATTCTAGGCCACGCTGACATTTCGACGACACAGATCTACACGCACCTGGCGCTTGACCGGCTCAGGACCGTGTATCAGAAGCATCATCCCAGAGCGAAGGCACGATGACTCTCGCCGCGAGCAAGCAGGCCAAGACTACAGTCACCAAAGCCGTCACCGACTTTCTCCACCACCTCGGCGAGCGCAATGCCTCGCCGCACACTATTAAGGCTTACAGCCACGATTTGTCGCTCTTCGCCGCTTACGCTGGCACGCACGGATGGAAGCAGATTGACCACATCGCGGTGCGGGGGTTTCTCTCGCAACTCTACGAGAAGAAGTTGGATAAAACTTCCGTGGCGCGGGCTTTAGCTGCCGTGCGGTCTCTCTATCGTTGGCTCGCGCGGGAAGGCGTGGTGGAACAGAATCCGGCAAAGCTGGTGGCCACACCGAAGCTTGCCAAGAAACTTCCGCGCGTGCCCACAATTGAAGAAATGAATTCCGTGATCGACGGCCAAATGCCTGAGGTTGCGGCATTTCCGGAGCGCGACCGACTCATGCTGGAACTGCTCTATGGATGCGGCATTCGTAATTCGGAACTTATCGGTATCAATCTCGACGACATCCGGTTGAGTGCGGAGGCCATTCTCATCCGTGGCAAGGGAAAAAAACAACGCTACGTGGCATTTGGCGATTCGGTGAGAACGGCACTCGCAGCGTATATCCCCGAGCGCCAGAAAGTTCTCGAAGCAAAAGGTAAGCACTCCATCGCGTTGCTCATCAACTGGCGCGGTGGCCGCCTCACCACGCGCAGCGTTGGACGCATCGTCAAGAAAATTGCTGTGGCAAAGGGCCTTTCGTCCGACGTCCATCCGCACACGCTGCGTCATGCCTTCGGCACGCACATGCTGGAAGAAGGCGCCGACCTTCGCGCCATTCAGGAATTACTCGGGCACGAGCGCCTGGCGACCACGCAGCGTTACACGCAGTTGTCGATGAAACATGTGCTACAGGTGTACGACCAGACGCATCCGCGGGCGAAGTAACGCCTCCATCCATTCAACTTCGCTCCTGACAGACTCGGCGGTTTTTGCGGGAGCATCCTAACTTATGCGTCCGGGGCAAGAATGCCTTCAGGATAGCCGGCGGGACGCCGGCGCTACGAAGGTCCGGGCATCATCGGCGCAGCCCTTCCCACATCTCGACCACCCTTGCTTTCAGCTCCGCAGTCAGTTTTTCGTATGCTGCTTCCGACGCCTCACTCACCGGCGGGGGAAGGATTGGATCGCCAAACACCATCTTCAGCGGCGTGAATCCCTGGAATGGTTTGTTCCGCGGCCAGGCTTTGTAGAATCCTTCGATGGCCACGGGGACGATCGGCACCTGCATGTGAATGGACAAGATAGCCGCGCCCTTCTTGAAGATTCTCGGGGTGCCGTCAATCGAACGCTCGCCTTCGGGATAAAGAATGAGCGCGCGCCCCTGCCGCAATCCAAATGCACCAGCACGCATAGCAGGAATCAGATTCGCATCCGGATCCACCACCACAACCCGAAGCGAACGCGCCAGGTGCAACATAAATCCTTTTCCGAATATTTCACTCGTGCCCACGGCAAACACTTTGTCAAATACATCCGGCGGCAAAACGCTCACCAGGGCGAGCGGATCGAGATAGCTCTGGTGATTGGAGGAGAGGATATACGCACCGCTCTTGGGTAGCTTCTCAACTCCGCGCACATGCAAATCAAAGCGATCGAGCGCGATTACCTGGGTCAATCGCGAAACCATGTACCAGAATGCGTTGCTCACCGGCTGCGGTCGGGCCAGCGAAAGCACGTCGGTGGCATCCGGTTCTTCGGCCAATATCGCTTTCCAGCCGGCAAAGGCGGGGCGTGTGCAGGGGCCAGTCGCGCCGCTGGCTGCGCTCTGCAGAACCGCGTCGACCAGATCGCGCACGGTATAAATCCCGGCGAGCTGCGACTCCTCGACGTTCCCTCCCAATTGTCCTTCGAGCTGGCTGAGTAACTCGACGCGCTGCATGGAGTCGAGCCCCAGGTCGAGTTCCAGATTATGAGTGGGCCGCAAGTTGGGCGGCGCTGAGCGCGCCGCCTCGCGCATAATCTTCAACGCCCGCTGCACATCAGGCTGATCGAGCCACGCTGTCTCGTCAGCGGTTAATGGCCGTTCGTCCGGCAACTCAGAATTGTCCGTAAGCTTGCGCGCCTGATTGGCCTTAACCTGCTTCTCGACTTCGAAGCGCTTGATCTTGCGCGTTGTGGTGCGGGGTAAGTCCTCCTGCCAGATTTCATAGCTGCCGATGCGCTTGGTGGAAGCGATCTGCTGCGAAAAGCTCTCAATATCGAAGCGGATGACTTCCTTTGCGTTCACGATCTTTTTCTGGCGCAGCGCGTCGAAATTGGGCACGATTACGGCGTGCAACCGGTCGCCGCCTTCTCCGGGTTTGCCTTCCAATCCCACCACTGCCAGTTCTTTAATGTAGGGCGATTTCAGATAGTGCGCCTCAACCTCTTCGGGATAGATGTTCTTCCCGTTGCTGAGTACGATCAATTCTTTCTTGCGGCCGGTGAGGAACAAGTTGCCGTGGGCATCGAAGTAGCCGAGATCGCCGGTGTAGAACCATCCATCGCGCAACACCGCATCGGTTGCATCAGGGCGGTTCCAGTAGCCCTTCATCACGACCGCACCGCGTAAAGCGATTTCGCCTGTGGCCGGGCCGCCATCTTCCTGCGACTGCAGGTCAACGACCTTGCCCTCTACGCCCATCATGGCTTTGCCCACCGAGCCGATCACATTGTTCGACGGCGAATTTGCAAACACGGCTGCGGTAGTTTCCGTCAGCCCGTAAGCCTGTAGGACGTCGATGCCTAGCGCGGAGAAGTCGCGGGTAATCTCCGGGTCGAAGCGCGATCCTCCGGTGACCAGATAACGCATGTTTTGGCCGAGAGTTTTGTGGACTTTGCCAAACAGAATTCGACCAGCATTGATTCCCACCTTGCGCAGTCCGCGATTGAAGCCCATGAGGCTTTTAAATAACTTCTGCGTAAGCGCACCTCGCTTCGCGACCTCCTGGAAGATACGCTCGTGAATCAGATAAAAGAATTGCGGCACCACGGCAAAGGCGGTGATATTCCGTTCTTGTAGAGCCCGCAAAAGTTCGGTCGTGTTCAGAGTTTCCAGATACACCACGCGCGAACCTTTCACCAGCGGCAGAAGCAGATTGGCCATTTGCGCCAGCACGTGAAACATGGGCAGCACGCCCAGCAACGCGTCGGTGGGTCCGAGGTCGACCCAATTGAATACGGCTTCCACTTCGCCCAGGAAATTGGCGTGGGTGAGCATCACGCCTTTGGGGTCGGCGGTGGTTCCCGAGGTGTAGAGCAGGGAAGCGAGGTCGTCCGCTGTCGAGGGCGCAGGCTGGAATTTTCCTGGACCGCCGTCGAAAATTGCAGGCAAGTTTCCGAGCCAGCGCTCATGGATGGAGTGCTGGGCCATGCGGTCCGGGTCCATGAGCACGAGGCCAACGTTCAGGCTGGCAACCGCCTCCCGTGCCGCCTGCGCATGCCTCGCGTCGCAGAACAGAGCGGAGCTGCCGCTGTCTTTTAGCAGCTTGGTCAGCTGGTCGGCGTGCAGTGCAGTATCGAGCGGGACCACCGTGCATCCTGCAGCAATGATTCCCAGATATGCCGCCACCCACCGCGGATGGTTGTCCGCAACGATGGCCAGCCGCGATCCGCGCGTGAATCCGTTCTCGGCGATCCATCGTCCAACGGATTCTGCCATGCGGTGGAGTTCGGCGTAGGTGCAACTCTCGACGTGATCGGGGCGCTGTATTTCCAGTGCGACGTTATCCGGCCAGCGCCCGGCGCATTCGACAAAACGGTCGTAGAAAGTGGGCATGGTTCGTGGGGAATATACACGAAAAATCCATTCAACGCAGGGGCGCCAAGATCGCCGAATAGGCAAGAGTATCTTGTTTTTTGTTATCTCAGTGCTCTCTGCGTTCTCGGCGGTGAATCCCTTCCGTTACTCGTTTCTTACGCCCGTCCAGCGCATCTAAATATGCTAGGCTAAAAGAGATATTTTGGGCAGCTCCCGCCCTCTGAAGGATTTCACGGTTTGATTAACACTTTCATCGGTAAGATCGTTGGGACCAAGAACGAGCGGGTCATCAAGCGTTTGAGGCCCAGGGTCGCGGCTATCAACGCCCTCGAGCCCCAGATGGAGAAGCTCACCGACGCAGAGCTGCGCGCCAAAACGGACGAGTTCCGGCAGCGAATTCAGGAGCGCCTGAGTCGTCTCACCAATAGCGCGGCTACTGACCCCGAAGTCGAAGCTGAAGACGATCCCGACCGGCTGAAGCAGTTCGAGAAAGAGCAGTACGAAGTTCTGCAGGAAATTCTGGACGACATCCTGGTAGAGGCCTTTGCGGTGGTGCGCGAAGCCGGACGCCGCGTGCTCAATATGCGCCACTTCGACGTACAGTTGATCGGCGGCATGGTGCAGCACAAGGGAATGATCTCGGAAATGAAGACCGGCGAAGGCAAAACCCTGGTCGCCACGCTTCCGGTCTATCTTAATGCCCTCAGCGGGCGCGGCGTACACGTGGTAACGGTCAATGACTACCTGGCCAAACGCGACTCCGAATGGATGGGCAAGCTCTATCGTTTCCTCGGCCTAACGGTGGGGGTGATCGTTCACGACCTCGACGACGAGGAGCGCCGCGCCGCCTACGCTGCCGACGTCACCTACGGGACCAATAACGAATTCGGATTCGACTACCTGCGCGACAACATGAAGTTCGATCTCAAGGACTGCGTGCAGCGCGGCCACAATTTCGCCATCGTCGATGAAGTGGACTCGATCCTCATCGACGAAGCCCGCACGCCGCTCATTATTTCAGGCGCGAGCGAAGAATCGACCGACAAGTATTACCGCGTGAACCGCATCATTCCCAAGCTCGAAAAGGGCGAAGAGCTCGAAGTCGCTCCCGGCGAGGCGGTCCAGCTCACCGGCGACTTTGTAGTCGACGAGAAGCACCGCAACATCACAGTCACCGACGAAGGCTGGCTGAAAGTCGAGCAATTGCTCGGCATCGGAAACATCGCCGACCCGGAGAACTGGCCGCTCAAGCATCACGTTGACACTGCGATCAAAGCGCACGCTCTCTATCGCCGCGACGTCGAGTATGTGATTAAGGACGGCGAAGTCATCATCGTCGATGAATTTACCGGACGCATGATGCCCGGACGCCGCTGGTCCGATGGCCTGCATCAGGCGATTGAAGCTAAAGAGGGCGTCAAGATCGAGCGCGAGAATCAGACGCTCGCCACCATTACTTTTCAGAATTACTTCCGCATGTTTAAGAAGCTCTCCGGCATGACGGGCACGGCGGAAACGGAAGCCACTGAGTTCGACAATATCTACAAATTGGAAGTAATGGTCATTCCCACCAATAAGCAAATGCTGCGTCTGGAAAATCCCGACGTTGTTTTTCGCACGGAGAAAGAAAAATACTTCGCGGTTGCGGACGAGATTCAGAAGTTGGCGGAGAAAGGCCAGCCCGTGCTGGTGGGCACCACGTCGGTGGAAAAATCCGAGCGGATTGACCAGTTACTGAAAAAGAAGGGCATCAAGACCCATGTGGTGTTGAACGCCAAGTTTCACGAGCGCGAAGCCGAAATTGTTGCTCAGGCCGGACGTAAGGGCGCGATCACCATTGCCACGAACATGGCCGGCCGCGGTACCGACATTTTGCTGGGTGGCAATCCCGAATTCATGGCCAAGCAGGAAATGGTGAAGAAGGGAATCGCGCAGCAACTGCGCGTGGCCCAGGGAAAGATCGAGGGTCCGCAGGAAGATGGCACGACTTCGATTTTCTACTACAACGGCAACGAATACACCGTGCCGACCGACAAGTGGAGCGAGGCCTTCACTCGCTACAAGGCCCAGACTGACAAAGAACACGACGACGTCGTTGCGGCAGGTGGGTTACACATTCTCGGTACCGAACGCCACGAGTCGCGCCGCATCGACAACCAGCTTCGCGGCCGCGCCGGACGTCAGGGCGATCCCGGCTCCTCGCGCTTCTACCTCGCGCTGGAAGATGACCTCATGCGCATCTTTGCCAAGGAGTGGGTCTCGAAATTGCTTGAGCGCTTGGGCATGGAAGAGGGTATCCCGATCGAATCGAAGCTCATCAGCCGCCGAATTGAGACAGCGCAGAAGGCGGTTGAGGGTCAGCACTTCGAATCCCGCAAACATTTGCTCGAATACGACGACGTGATGAACAAGCAGCGCGAGGCCGTGTATGGTCTGCGCCGCCGGTTACTCGAGGGCCTAGCTCAGAAGGATCTGATTCTTGAGGACTACGTTTCAGCTATTCTCGGCGACTTAATGGACGAATACTGCCCGCTCAAAGCGCACGCCGATGACTGGAACATCAAGGGCCTGAAAGACGCGGTCTTCACCCGCTTCGGAGTGGATTTCATCGCCGAGGGCGTGAAGCCTGAAGCGCTGAACCGCCAGGAACTCGGCGACGCTATTTTCGAAAAGCTGAAAGAGCGTTACGACGCGAAAGAAAAGCTGATCGGTCCCGAGGCCATGCGCCATCACGAGCGCATGATCATGCTTAGCGTTCTTGACTCGCAGTGGAAAGATCACCTCCTCGGCATGGACCATCTCAAGGAGGGCATTGGCCTGCGCGGTTACGGCCAACACGATCCGCTGGTTGAATACAAGAAAGAATCGTTTGAGATGTTCGAAGCGATGATGCAGCGTTTTCAGGAAGACACTGCCCGCTATCTTTACCTGATGCAGATTATCGAGCGCCCGCCGGACGCTGGAGCAGGTGGTCCGCAAGCGGGCGGACCGGCCGGTCAAGGCCCGGAGCCGGGGGTTCCGGCGGGACAAGGCAGTGGAGGCAATGGCCACCATCCGCCGCGCCTGGTCGCGACTTCCGCCGATGACCTGGAAGAAGCCTTCATGCGCCGCAAGCGTCGTGAGCTAGAACAGGCTCGCATGGCTGGTGCCGGCGACGTGCAGCCCGTGCAACAAGTGGTTCGCGGGCAGGAAAAAGTAGGCCGCAACGATCCTTGCCCCTGCGGCTCCGGCAAGAAGTTCAAGAAGTGCCACGGGGCGTAAGCCACGAAGCCTAATCGTCGATGAACCTGAGATACGTCTGCGGGCGATCGCGGCAATCAACTGCAAGTTCACGCACAGCGGCTAGGATACTTTTGTCCTCCTCGCTGGCTGCGTCCTTGATTAGCTGATCAAGTTCCTCTATAAGCGGATACATCTGCGCACCATTGAAAATCGTGTTGCTGTAGGGATCCACGTATCGGAGGATTGGGAAACGAGATTCTCCCATTGGCAGCAAGCGATTCAGCAGAGCTTTGGTTGGTACAACTTCCCTTAGCTTCTTTCCGTCGATTGTCTGAAGAGCAACTTTAATCGGCATGCCGCTTCACCACCTTGAACGTCATTTCCTCCGCGTCGCTCCTCGTGCGCGCCTTCCACTCCAGAAACAATCCCGCATAATTCTTCGTGATGTAATCCGACTCGCTGGCTCCCAATTTCTTTGCCGTCGCATCAATCCAACGTGGTGGGCCCTCGATCTCGCAGAAATCTCCGATGGGTGTCTCGTCTACCACGACCTGCCCTTTCCTATCTGTCCACTCCGCGCGAAACTTCTCGTAGCGGAATGACGGGGAATATCCGAGTGCGCACAAGATCGCATCCATCTTTTTTCCATCAACCACACCCGTCTCCATCTCAACTCGGCTACTGTGCCGTCCGATGTTCCCCCCGGACTTGTGCGTTAATGTCCACTCCGAGCCATATTTCCGGATGCGCAGCAGCTCCTTCCGTCTGCGTAGCACTTCTCCCGGCAGGTCATATAGCGTGTTCATCTCACGCGTTCGCGGCGTGACCATGCGGAATCCCGCCCCGCGCAGCTTGCCCGCAAGCACCCGCACGTCTGTAACGCGAAACTTGATTTCGATCTCTTGGTTTGAAGCCATCCAAGGCAAGTATAGATGGGTGCGGAGGCAGTTCGCAGCATGCAAACTGGCTGACGACTAACGACTGCCGACCTACGACTAACTAAACGTGGGCAGCTTCACCAGATCGTTCTGCGGCACCGACTCCAGCGGTTCGCCGGCCTTGCGCCAGGCCGTCAATCCTCCGACGATCACGAACGTGTTGAATCCTTTTTCCCGCAGCAGGTGCGCCACCCGGGCGCTGGTCGCTTCGCGCGCTCAAGTACAGTAAAGGTAAATGTCCTTGTCCTTGGGAAGGTTTTTTATCTCCTCCTCAAGATTGTTGGGCTCGATCCGGATCGAGTTCTTGATGCGCGCTGCCCCGGAGTCGTAGTAGCCGTGGCTGCGCACGTCGACGATCTGCACCCGGCTTGCATCCTCGGAGGCCAGACGCGCGGCCAGTTCCTGAACCTGAATCCGGGGCACCACACGATACATCTTGTTCTTACGATATTGCACGATGCGATAGATCGCATAGACCACCAGCGCGGTGACGACCACCGCTTCCATTGCGAGCCCGGCCTTATGAAAACCGCGCAGGATTGCCGCCAGGAAATCGCGTGAAAGATAGCCTACCAAAAGATAAGTCAGGGAATAAAACAGAGCCCCAGCGAAGTCCAGCTGCAAGAACTGCCAGAAGCGCATCTTCATGCTGCCGGCCAGCGGTGCAGCCATGGTGTTGACCCCAGGAATAAACTTCGCAATCACCAGCGTGACCTTGCCGCGCTTGTAGAACGATTCCGCCGACCGCAGTATGCAGGTTTCCGGGTTGATCGACACGCGGCAAAGGAATCCCAGCAGCAACCATCCCATATATCGTCCCAGCCAGAACTGCACTGTATCGCCCAGCAGCAAGGCCACGACCGCCGCCCCCAGAACATACGGACCCCATAATGCGTGAGCAGCGACTGCAGCCCCGGCCGCTACGAGCGCGATCGCGGCGGGGAAGGGAAGCCCAATCGCCTCGGCCAGCAACAGACTGAAGATCCAGGCATAGCCGTGGTGCGCCATCAGCGAAAACAAATTCATAGACAGTCTTGGATAAGAATAATCAGGAAAGGGTTCAGTATAACGAAAGCCGGCTGAGTATCCGAAGACACCCAGCCGGCTGAAAAATGCGAGACCATCTCCTGCAAGCCTCGCTAGGTCGCGCAAACTAGTGATTCATTGAGCCGCCCATCGCGTCACTCTTGAGCATCTTGACACTCATGACGTGAATCGCATTCTTGTCGGCGTAGACATGAGCGCTGAGCTGTACGTGATGGCCGTCGTGTCCCTTGAGTGCCTCGGGGTTCATGACGTCCCAACTCTTCCCGTCCTTATCGTTGACAAACGTGTACTTGTCGCCATCCGCTTTGACCGTACCCTTCAGGGTCATCAGCGGAGCCTTCGGCGCCATCTGATCGTCCTGAGTTGGCGACATCGTTCCTTCTTGTTGAGCGAAGGCAGTCAAGCCCATCGCGAAAGTCACAGCCAGCAGACAAACCATTAAACTTTTCATCGAATTTCTCCTTAAGTCGTTTGTTTTGGATCCCGGCCAGATTCCTACTGCTATCTTAACTACGCAACTGGGGCGCGAACGGATTAGTGCTCCTTGCGATATGCTAAGTAGGTTAGTGGTCATAAGGAGCAGAGAAGTTGCCGCATGTTATCGAAAGATTTAGTTTGGTGGGATAGAGCTTGGCCAACAGCGGGAAATTCTGGATGATGAGGATTGCCGCGAAAAGAGCGTAGTCGCGGAGAGCGGCCCGGTTAATCTACTTCTCTCGCGCCACCACAAACTCAGGGGCCCACAGCAGCGCGCGCTTGATCTCGGAATCCGGGAAGGGGCAGATCGCCTTCCGCGCAGACTCGGCATACCGTGCGGCGCGAGTAGTCGCGGCTTCCAGCGATCCGTAGCGCTGAAGGATGTTCATAATCTGCGCATGGGTCACGCCGTTGAAGGCTCGATCGCGCAGAATGGTTTCAATCTTGACTCGTTCCTCCGGCGTGCAGCGTTCCAGGGCGTGGATCACCGCCATGGTCACCTTACCCTCGCGCAGATCGCTGGCCACGGGCTTGCCCAGAACATCTTCGGACGCGGTCAGGTCTAGCACGTCGTCCACGATTTGAAAGGCCATACCGAGGTCGTGTCCGTACTGGCCTAGAGCCTCTTCCTGCGCGGCCGTCGCTCCACCCAGAATCGCTCCCAGCCGCATACAGACGGAGAACAGGCAAGCTGTCTTGCGGTAGATCAGATCGAAATGCTCGTCGAGCGTGATCAGCTTTCCTAGTTTTTCCATCTGCAGCAGCTCGCCCTCCACCATCTGCTGCGTCAGTTCAATCAGCGTGTCGAGAATGCGGAAGTTGCGCTCCTGCACCGCCACCTTGAAGGCCTGCATGTAGAGCCAATCGCCTGCCAGGACGCACTTCGAATTGCCCCACTGCGTATTGGCGGCCGGACGACCACGGCGCGTTTTGGCCTCGTCGATGATGTCGTCGTGCACCAGCGTGGCGGTGTGGATGATTTCGACCACCGCGCCCAACCGCACCGCTCCGCGTCCCTCGTAATGAAACAGCTTGGAAGAAAGAAAAAGCAGCGCCGGACGGATGCGCTTCCCGCCCCCAGCGCGCAGATACTCACCAATTTCCGTGATGGCTTGCACGCCCGAGATGGTGTCTTGCCCGAACTCGCCCTCAAGAGCCGCGAGATCATCCCGCAGCAGATCGAAGACTTCCTTCCCGTTAATAATGGCCGGCGCGCTCAATGATGGAGCCCTATTATTGGCACCACGGAGACACGGAGTCACGGAGGAAAAATTCAACAAGCTCAGACGGTCCTGACGGCTGACCGGCTGGGTTTCTTGTTTTCTCCGTGTCTCTGTGCCTCCGTGGTAGATTCTATTTCTAGTTCGTCCGGTAATTCGTAAACTGCAAGTCGATTCCGAAGTCATGCTGGCGCAGCATGGCAATTACTTCCTGCAGCGTGTCGCGGTCCTTGCTGCTGATCCGCACCAGATCCCCCTGGATCGAAGCCTGCGCTTTTTTCTTCGAATCCTTAACCAGCTTCACGATCTCCCGCGCTTTTTCGATGACAATGCCTTGTTGCATCGTGACTTTGCGCTTTGCCGTTCCGCCGGCCGCCGGTTCGACCGCGCCGTAGGTCAATCCCTTCAACGAGACGCCACGCTTCACCAGTTTCTGCTGCAGGATGTCATTCACCGCCTTCAGTTTGTATTCGTCGGCCGAGTGCAGCACGATGGCGTCCTTCTCCAGTTCGATATTCGACTTGGAATCCTTCAGGTCGAAGCGCGTGTGAATCTCCTTCAATGCCTGCTGGATGGCATTCGATACCTCCTGCAGATCGATCTTGCTCACGATGTCAAAGCTGTTATCCGGCATCGGATTTCAATTCTTTCTGAAACAATGGAATCTGACTCTTGAGGTTACCAGAAGAGAGCCTTCGATGGCGGGCTAACCTGCCGAAACTTTGCTTTCAGCGGTTTCAGTCAATTTGAAAAAATTGTAGAAATTGCGCGTCGTCTGCTGGCCCACTTCTTCCATCATCAACCCGCGCAACTCGCCCAGTTTCCGTGCCGTTTCCTTTACAAAAGCCGGCTCGTTCCGTTTTCCTCGATTCGGAACCGGCGCCAGATACGGCGAGTCGGTCTCAATCAACATGCGCTCCAGCGGCACTTCCAGCGCCGCGTCGCGAATCTGCTGCGCTTTGGGAAAGGTCACGTTGCCTGCGAAGGAAATCATGAACCCCATGTCGAGCGCGCGCTGCGCTTGCGCCCAGGTACCGGTGAAGCAGTGCAGAATTCCTCCCAGTCCCTTTGCCGCCCAATGCTTCTGCATGAGTTCGAAGCAATCCTCCCAGGCGTTCTCGCTGCCTTCCGACGGGCGGCAGTGAATCACGATGGGCAGCTTCGCGGTCGCCGCAAGCTCCATCTGCCGCGTGAAAACTTTCTTTTGCACGTCGCGTGCGGAGTGATCGTAGAAATAGTCCAAACCAATCTCGCCCCACGCAATCACCTTGTCATGCCTCGCGAGGCGTTCCATTTTTTGATAAGCAGCTTCATCCGCAAGGCGGGCTTCGTGTGGATGAATGCCCAGGGTCGCATAAATGAAATCATATTTCTCCGCCAGCTGAATACCGCAATCTACCTGCGCAGGACCGTCGCCGTTGCCGATAGAGACGATGGTTTGGACTCCGGACTCGCGCGCACGTGCAATCACCTGCTCGCGATCGGTATCGAACTGCTTGCCGTCAAGATGTGCGTGAGAATCTACAAACATGGTCGTTGACCGCGGGCAAGAACCGAAGCCCCGCCGAGCGACATCTCGGCTCGATTTTGACTTCTCGTCTCTGGAGCGATTGCCCCTCAGTTATTTCAATCTCGCGCCAACTGGCACATCCTCCAAAAAGCCCGCCAGCACTGGTTTTCCGTCTTCCAACGATGCCGCCACAATCATTCCGTTCGATTCCATCCCGCGCAGCTTCCGTGGCGCAAGATTGGCCACGATCACCACTTTCCGCCCAATCAAAGTCTCCGGCGCATACGCTTCCGCGATCCCGGCCAGCACCTGCCTTACTTCGCTTCCAATATCAATTTCCAGCCGCAAGAGCTTGTCCGCCTTGGGCACTCTCTCCGCCACCTTCACCAGTCCCACACGCAATTCGACCTTGGAGAAGTCGTCGATCGAAATCTTTTCATTCGCCGGCGGAACTGCCGCCGGCACTATTGGCGACGAAGTCGCCTGAGGTGTGTTCGTCGCGGGCGCTGCCGCTGGTGCCTCGGCGACCGGCACGATTCTGTGCTCCTCTTCCATCTTCTGCATCCTTTCAATCGCGCTTTTATCGGCGCGCGGAAACACGGGCTGCACCTCACCCAGCTTAGTGCCTAAAGGCAGTTGTCCCCAAGCCAGTTCGTTGAGAGCCAGCTTCTTGATGTCTCCCAACCCCATCTGCGTCCAAATCTTTGCTGTCGCATCCGGCATCACCGGATGGGCTAACGCCGTCGCGATCCGCAACGCCTCGGCTGCGGTGTAAAGCACCGTCGCCAAACGCGAGCGGCTGTCCTCATCCTGCTTTTCGCCGAGCGCCCACGGCTCATTTTCCACGATGTACTTATCTACGGACGCCACCAACGCCCACGCGGATTCCAGCGCTCGCGAAAACTGGAATTGATCGAACAACGTGCCGAATTCGCGGATCGTCCGTCGTGCTACTTCCGCAATAGCATCATCCGCCGCGGTTTTCGACGCTCCATGCGACGGATACGGCACCTCGCCCTTGAAATAGCGGTTGATCATGGTCAGTGTACGGCTGGCCAGATTTCCCAGCCCATTCGCCAGGTCAGAGTTATACCGCTGCACCAGCGCATCGAATGAAAACGATCCATCCTGCCCGAACACAACTTCCCGCAACAAAAAATAACGCAGCGCGTCCGCGCCCAGTACGTCGAGAATCGTTTCCGTGCGCACGATGTTGCCGCGCGACTTCGACATCTTGCTCTCTTCAAACAGCAGCCATCCATGCGCCACGATTGCCTTGGGCACCGGCAGACCCGCAGCCATCAGAAATGCCGGCCAATAAACGCAATGGAAGCGGACGATCTCTTTCCCGATCATCTGTACATCCGCCGGCCAGAATTTCTTGAACGCCTCCTGCGCCCCCGCGTGCGACGACCCGTAACCGATGGCCGTTATGTAGTTCGCCAGTGCGTCCAGCCACACGTAAATCACATGCCTGGGATCGTCCGGCACGGGGATGCCCCAGGTAAACGTCGACCGGCTGATCGACAAATCGCGCAGCCCCGAACGCACAAACGAAATGACTTCGTTGCGCCGCGCCTCAGGACGAATGAACTCCGGATTCGCATAAAGCGCGAGCAACTTGTCCTGAAACGCGGAGAGCTTGAAAAAATAGTTTTCCTCGTGCACGGTCTCGGTGATGCGCCCGCAAGTAGGACAGGGATCACCCGGCTGCGCGCCGTCCACATAAAGCTCGTCCGATACGCAATACTGTCCCGTGTAAGTCCCTTTGTAGATGTAGCCGTTGTCGCGGATCTTCCGGAAAAGTTCCTGCACCCGCTTCTTGTGACGGTCTTCGGTGGTGCGGATGAAGTCGTCGTTCGAAATTCCCATCCGCTTCCACAACTGGCGAAACTCCGCAGAAATCTCATCCGCATACTGCTGTGGAGTCTTTCCCGCTGCCTGCGCCGCCCGCTCGATCTTCTGCCCGTGCTCGTCCGTGCCGGTGAGAAAAAACGTCTCCGCGCCCAGCAAGCGCTGCCGCCGCGCGATCGTGTCGCAAGCGATGGTCGTATACGCGTGGCCGATATGCGGGTGCGCGTTCACGTAGTAAATTGGGGTCGTGATGTAGAACTTCTTGCTCATAGATTTTTCTTAACCGCAGAAAGCGTCGAGAATACCCCTGTGTCCTCTGTGGTTAAAGCTTCTCGCCGGTGCCGAGATACGCCCGTGTGACTTCCTGAATCACGGTTTTGAGCGGCACATGATGCTCCGCCGCGATTCGCCGGCAATCTTCATACTCCGGAGCATAATTCGTGATTGTTCCATTCATGCTGGCAATCTTGATCTTGACCTCGCCCCACGGCGTACGTACATTTTCCCACCGCCGCGCCAGCGTCTGCCGTGTTTCATCGCGCCGCCGCACGCCCAGCGTGGTTGTCTCGGTGAAAACCAATTGCGTCAGCTTGCTCGCGTTCTCGGGCTTGCAGAGGATCGTAAGCAACATCCCCGGGCGGCTCTTCTTCATCTGCACTGGCATGCCGAACACGTCTAGCGCGCCTTCTTCGAACAAACGGTCCATCACATATCCAAACACTTGCGGATTTAGATCGTCTAGGTTAGCTTCCAGCACCGTAATCGTTTCTGACGCCGTCTTCGTGGCCAGAGCATTCGCGGTCGCTTCCCCAACTGTCAACCGCACCACGTTCGGATGACCGGGAAAATCCCGCGATCCCGCGCCATAGCCCGACTTCTCAATCTTCATCTCCGGAAACGACGCAAAACGTGAAGCCAGCGTCTTCACGATGGCTGCGCCCGTCGGCGTGACCAGTTCCGCCTGCAAGCCGGAGGAATATACCGGAGCGCCCGCCAACAATTCCACTGTGGCCGGAGCCGGCACTGGAAACGTGCCATGCGCGCATTTCACCATCCCGCCGCCAACGTTCAAGGGTGAACAGATGATCTCGTCCACGCCCAGCGCCTCAGCCCCTACGGTCGAGCAGACGATGTCGACCATCGCATCCACTGCGCCCACTTCGTGGAAATGCACGCTCTCGATGGAAGTATTGTGAATCTTGGCCTCCGCCCGTCCCAGCGCCTCGAAGATGGCGATGGCAGTCTTCTTCGCGGTTTCCGAAATCGAAGCCGCAGAAATAATCTGACGAATCTCAGTCACCCCGCGACCATGCCCATGCGAGTGTTCATGCTCATGTGGCGCGGGTGCCCCCGCCCGCGAATTCTCGCTGGGATGGGAGTGTTCGCTTCCATAGCCATGAAAGTGTTTGTGACTATCCTCGTGCGAATCCGCGGCCGAGGACGGCCGCGCCACACTTGCCTGTTCCCAATACTCCTCGCGCGGCGAGTCTTTTTCCCCATCAACCCATACATCCACCTTGGTAGCAGAAATCCCGCTCCGCACCACTCGGGAAATCTCCAACCGCGCCCCCACTCTGAGCGCGGCTACAGTCTCCTCGAGCGCCCGGGCCGGAACTCCAGCATCCACGAGCGCACCCATGAACATGTCGCCGCTCATGCCGGAAAAACACTCAAGGTAGGCAACGCGCATATAAGAATCAATTCACTACGGAGTCACGGAGAAGACAGGCACAAGATCTCTTGAATTTGCACTTCTCCGTGCCTCTGTGCCTCCGTGGTGATCAAATTTCGCTGATTTTTCATCATAGGGAACGCTTCATCTTGCGTCAAACCAGCGTTTGCCGCGCGCTCTGCTAAAATCACTATCTTCATTACAGCTCAGAGGGAAGCCTTGTATCATCATCTCGAACGTGGTCTAGCCCAGCGCATCGTGGAGTTCCTTCGGAGCCGCTACCCGGACGCGACTTTGCCCAATGTGGTCATCGAGCAGCCTCCGAAAGTCGAACTCGGAGACTTTGCCATCCCTGTCTTTCCTTTTGCCAAGCCGCTGCGCACTGCGCCGCTTAAGATTGCGGAAGCCATCCGCGCCGGCATCGGTCCCATCGAAGGCATCGCCGAAATGCAGGTCGCGCCTCCCGGCTATCTGAATGTCAAAATTGATCGCGACTGGATGGCTGCTGCTCTGGCCGCGGACCACAGGCCGTCCGCACAAATTCCGGCAGGCAAGATTCTGGTCGAGCACACCAGCATCAATCCCAACAAGGCGGCTCACATCGGCCACCTGCGCAACGCCGTCCTCGGCGATACTTTCGTCCGGCTCCTGCGATACGCGGGCAGGGAAGTGGATATCCAGAACTACATCGACAACACCGGCGTGCAGGTAGCCGACGTAGTCGTGGGCTTCACGCAGATCGAGAAAAAATCCCGCGCTGAAATTGAAGCTCTCGCCCGCCAGCCGCGCTTTGACTACTACTGTTGGGATCTCTACGCCCGCGTCTCGCAGTGGTACGCGCAAGATAAACAAAACTTGCAAGTCCGGGCGCAAACGCTCCACGCCATAGAAGACGCCGCCAGCGAAACCGCGGCTATCGCAGAGCTGATCTCGACCGCCGTCCTCCGCCGCCACCTCGAGACCATGGATCGCCTCGACATCGAATACGATTTCCTTCCTCGCGAAAGCGAAATCCTGCACCTGCATTTCTGGGACGCGGCCTTCACTAAGCTGAAAGACTCAGGCGTGCTCACTTACGAGAGTGAAGGCAAGAACAAAGGCTGCTGGGTAATGCGCCGCGCAGGGACAAGCAAGATTAAAGGAACCTTGAACGTCGACGCAAAAGATACGCTCCAATCAAGTGACGACGTCGATAGCGTGCTAAAGGCAGTCGAAACTGAACGACTGGATCTCAATCCGACTCCAATTTCCGAAGAAGACCAAAAGGTCATCGTCCGCTCCAACGGCACCGTAGGCTACGTCGGCAAAGACATCGCTTACCACATGTGGAAGTTCGGCCTGCTGGGGCGCGATTTTGCTTATCGCAAGTTTTACCGCTATCCCAACCAGCACGACTGCTGGATTTCTGCCACGCAAGGCGAGAAAAACCACCCTCACTTCGGAGACGTCGCGGAAATCTATAACGTCATCGACGCCCGCCAGTCCGAGGCGCAAAACACGGTCATCGAAGCGCTGCGCAGACTCGGCCACAACGAGGGCGCCGATCACTACACGCATTTTTCTTATGAGATGGTCGCGCTCACCCCACGCTGCGCCGCCGAACTCGGCTACACGTTGAGCGAAGAAGACAAGACGCGTTCTTACATCGAGGTTAGCGGCCGCAAAGGTTTCGGCGTGAAAGCCGATGACCTGCTCGATCAACTCATTGCGTCTGCTAAGAGCGAGGTTGACTCCCGCCATCCCCAGCTCACCGATGCCGAACGCCTCTCCATCGCCACTCAAATCGCCATCGGAGCGCTGCGTTACTTCATGCTGAAGTTCACCAAGCAGTCAGTCATTGCTTTCGATTTCAAAGAAGCCCTCAGCTTCGAAGGAGAAACCGGACCCTACGCGCAGTACGCCGTAGTGCGCGCGACAAGCATCTTCAAGAAAGCCGGGCTAGATCCGGACGGCTTTCCGCTTGAGGTGGTGAATTTCGAGCCGCAGGTCGACCTGAACCAGAACGTCGTCGAGCAAGAACTCGCGCCACAGTCATTCACTGACATCAAGAGTAGATGGGCGAGCGAAGTTGATTATGCCGCCAACCTCACCAGCGAAACCAGCAACGAGATATGGGAACTCTGGCTCGCCGCCTCGAAAACGTCATACATCATTGACCAATGCATCGCTACCACCGAACCCGCCTACCTCGCCAAGCACGCCTTTCACCTGGCGCAATTTTTCAACACTTTTTATCATCGCCATCCGATCCTGAGCGAGGCCGATGAGAAGCGAAAGCAGTTCCTGCTCACCACGGTTGCAGTCGTCCGCCGCGAACTGATTCGCACCTTGGCAGTGATGGGCATTACGGTGCCGCCGGTCATGTAGACGATATAGACTGTGTGTGCAAGCGTGGTGCGGATGGCCCGCCCACGCGTTTTTCATCAGCAACCAGGTCAGCGATTACGAACCAGCCTGCCCCATCCCGCTTTTGGCTCCGTATCATTTTCCGAAGCTTGCTCATCCTTGTCATCCTGCTCGCGACCGCGGGGTTTCTCTACGAGAACATCTCGGAGGCCCGTGACCGTCGCTTTCATCCCATGCCCGGCCGGCTTGTCGATGTAGGCGGCTATAAGATGCACATCAACTGCACGGGACAGGGAACTCCCACGGTGATTCTCGATTCCGGTCTCGGCAACTCCTACGCGCCTTGGTACAAAGTTCAACCCCAGATCTCGCAATTCGTCCGCGTCTGCTCCTATGACCGCGCCGGTATCGGCTACAGCGACCCCAGCCCACGCCCCCGCACCAGCAAAGACATTGCCGAGGAGTTGCACACGCTTCTGCACAACGCGGACATCCCCAGCCCGGTCGTGCTCGTGGGCCACTCCATGGGCGGATACGACGTTCGCCTCTACGCGAGCCTCTATCGCAATGAAGTCGCCGGGATGGTGCTGGTAGACTCCTCCCACCCCGAGCAGGACCGGCGCTTTCCGCAGGCACTTATCAACATGGAAGGAAGCGAACTACGCGAATACGAATTTATTGCATTCTCCATGCCTTTCGGCATCCCGCGGCTGCTTGGATTCTGCGACAGCGAGGCGCTCTTCCGTGCCGCCGAGTGCAACTTCCATAGCGGGCGCGAAGTGATCGCCGAATTGAAAAGTGTTGCCGAGAGCGCTGCACAAACCGGCGCCACAGGTTCGCTCGGCGATATGCCACTTGCGGTGCTTTCGCACGATCCCAGCGCGCCCGAGCCCGACATACCCGCCGACCTGCTCAAGCCCGTCAACGATGCTTGGGCGCAAATGCAAGAGGAGTTGTCGCACCTTTCCAGCAGAAGCACGCATCTGACTGCAAAGAGCAGCGGGCATTACATCCAGATCGACCGTCCCGAGGTTGTCATCGAAGCCGTCCGTAGAGTTGTGGATCAGGCGCGCTCGGCGCAGTCCGTGCCAGAACCCAAACCCTGAGCATCCGGCATCAAACGTTCCACAATCAAACCTGCTAATGTGAGTTTTTTCCCCAAGTCGTATCCGCCTGTTCCATCGGGAGGAATAAATGTATCCGCTACACGACTGCCGCAGTTGTATCGCGCGGCTCATGGTCGCTACGCTGCTCACATTTTTCAGCGCTCTCGCCACGGCGCAGAATCAGCCGTCATCTCAGAACCGAGACCGGCAGCCAAGCCAGCAGTTTGCCCAGCCTCAGCCCGCTCATCGTCCTCGCGTCGGTCTCGCTCTTAGCGGCGGTGGCGCGCTCGGCTTGGCTCAAATTGGTGTAATCCAATGGCTTGAAGAGAATCACATTCCGGTGGACCGCGTGGCCGGCACCAGTATGGGCAGCATTATTGCCGCCATGTATGCCACGGGCATGTCACCGGCAGAAATCAGAAAGTTTGCCGAAGGCATTGACTGGGACGATGCGATGCTTCCCGAGCCCATCTACCGGCAACTTGCCTATCGCCGCAAAGAAGATCGCCGCGACTACCAGATCGAAGCCGCGCTCGGTTTGAAGCACGGCCTGAGCGGTCCCAACGGGTTCAATCCCGGCCAGGGCGTGGGCCTGCTGCTCGATCACATTGCCTTCCCCGAGTCCGGCATCGCCAGCTTCGACGACTTGTCCATCCCGTTCCGCTGCGTGGCTACGGATATGACGAGCGGCGACCGCGTGGTGCTGCGCGATGGCTCCTTGCCCAGGGCCGTGCGCGCCAGCATGGCCATCCCAGGAGTATTTACTCCCGTGGAAATCAATGGACGCGTGCTGGCGGATGGCGGCATGGTCGAAAACATTCCCGTCGAGGTGGTGCGCGAGATGGATGCTGAAGCCGTTATCGCGGTCGATCTCAAAGTCCCGCTCGGCGAACGCGAGCAACTGGAAACGTTGACTGGCGTGCTCTCCCGCGCACTCAGTGTGATGATCCTGCAAAATGAGCGCCGCTCTCTGGCTCTGGCCAATGCCACCATCACCGTGGATACGGGCAATTTTTCCACCACTGATTACGATCGTCTTCCAGACCTCATTCGCCTCGGCTATCAGAGCGCAGCCAACCAGGCCGCCGCTTTGCTGCCTTATGCAATCAAAGACGAAACGAAGTGGCAACAATATCTCGCGGCGCGCTCCGCTCGGCGACGCGTTCGACCAAAGGAGGTGCGATCCGTGGTAGTCGAAGGAGGAGACTCAGACACGAACCATAGAATCGAACAACGTCTGAAGTCGGACACACGCGGTCCGCTTGATCTTTCGAAACTCGAGACCCAACTGACACGCGTCGCCGGGGAAGGCCAGTTCGACCGCGTGGGCTACGAAGGCTTCACGCAGAACGGCGTGTCCGCCTTGCGCGTGACCGCACATGAGAAGTCCTACGGCCCACCCTTTGTCGATCTGGCGGTCAACGTCGACGGCTCAGGCGTGGCGGCCTTCGATTTTTCCGCCGGCGCCCGCATCACTTTTATGGACGTCGATCATCATGGCGGCGAATGGCGTAACGACCTATTGCTCGGCTCCAGCAACCTCGCTGCCAGCGAGTTTTACCAGCCCTTGGGCGATACTCATCTTTTTGTTGCACCCTACGCTTTCGCTTCCAAGTTGCCGCGCAACGAGTTCAACGGCGAGACCCGTGTCGCCGTCTTCGGCGACGAAAGAGCGGGCGGTGGTTTCGATCTCGGCTATAACACCGGCCGCCGCAGCGAACTCCGCTGGGGCTATGAAATCTTCAGCGGCAAACTGGATCCTCTCATCGGCAACGCCGGTCTGCCTTCAGTCAGCGGCAGCACGGGAGAATTCCGCACACGCTACGTGTGGGATGGCCAGGATAGTCCTTCGGTTCCTAGTCGCGGCACGCGCATCATGGCCAACCTTTCGCGCGTGCTGCAGAGCCCGGGCTTAGCCCATCCCCTCGACCAATTGGATGTGCAAACTTCCACCTTCATCCCGACTGGCGCCAAGACTTCGCTCTTTTTTGTTGCCTCCGGCGGAACTACCTTTCACGGCACCGCGGGTCCATTCCAACTCTTTACCCTGGGCGGACCGTTTCGTCTGGGCGCTTACCTTCCCGATGAATTCGTCGGCAACCACTATGTGTACTCATCCCTGGGATTCCGCCGCGAATTTTATCGTTTGCCGCAACTCGTGGGAGGCAAAATCTATTGGGGCGGATGGTACGAAGCCGGTTCCGCATTCAACGATCCAGGTACAGTCGTCGTCCGCGGCACGTTCAATCTCGGCGTGATTGCCGAAACCATCGTCGGACCTATCGCCCTGGCCACCAGCGTCAGCCCCACCGGAGAGTCACGCGTGAACTTCTCCATTGGGCGGCTGTTTTGAACCTGTTCTCGTATTCGGTTTGTGGCAAACTAATGTTTGACGCCACGTGGAAGTTCCGATTGCGCCGAGGTCATGCTGAAATGTGCAGAAATATCAAAACTCTCTTCAACTTCGATCCACCCGTGAATGCCGAGGAAGTTCGGGCCGCTTCACTGCAGTTTGTGAGAAAGATCAGCGGATTTAGCAAACCGTCGAAGGCAAACGAAGCTTCGTTTCTGGCTGCAGTCGATGAAATAGCCGGGATCTCGGCTCGTCTTCTCCATTCCCTCGAAACCAACGCACCGCCGAAAAATCGAGAGGAAGAGGCCGCTAAGGCGAAAGCCCGCGCCGCAGAAAGATTTGGTGCCCAAACCTAGTGATGTATGGCCGCAAGTTGTTGAGACTTCATCCAAGTTGTTGAAGCAGTTGTAAGTTATTGCCGCATTAGCAATAAGCTATATATAAAGCTGCTCTTCGCTGCGAAGAGCTCCACGAGGCGCTTGTTTTGTCCCGGATGACCTCAGGGGCGACCCGGCGCTTGCTCACGCTTCGGGGGCCATTCCCGGCATCGAGAGCGAGCATTGCTGATACAGGCTAGAATCGTGAGTGTTGGCCCTCTGGTGCTCTTTCTTGCGAATATCTTCCAGTTACAATGGATTCAATGACTTAGATGGAATGTTCCCGCGGCGGGCAACGTCCGCTCGGGTGGGACCATCTAAGTAATTGAAAATACGTCGATGTGTTGAACCTGATCGGGTGAACGCTATGAAAAAGAAAATTGCCTCACGTGCCATACTCGCCGTCGTCCTATTAATGACGACCTTCGCGGTTGCAGCACCCAAAGCAGCCAAGCCGAACGCCTCGCAAGATGTTCCGGCGTTCCCCGGGGCCCTGGTGAACGCCCGTTACGTGTACGTCACCAGCTACGATGGTGACCAGTTCAATCCCAACCTGTTTCCCGACGATCGCCAGGCTATCGGCACGGTGCAGGATGCGATGGAGAAGTGGGGAAAGTTCATTGTGGTGTATGAGCCCCATCAAGCCGATATCGTGCTGATGGTCATGAGCCGCCCGTCAGAGGATATTCTCGCGGTCTACGACGCGCATGGCTGGCCCGGCAACAGTCAGTATTTGTGGCGCATGATGGGCCGCAGCGGGCTGCAGGCAACCGAAGCTCCGCTGGTCACGAATCTGGAAAAGGCATTCGAGCAGGCGACTGCTGGTAAGTAAATGCAAGCCACGGATTCGCACGGATTTCGCTTCTGAACGTTAATCTTTGCTGATTGATCCGTGAAAATTCGTGGCCGATTTTCTCTTTGCGGGCTAGCTTTTCCTGCCGGCGATCATCAAACCAGCCCCGACGACAACCAGAACGATGCTCGCGACGGGTGGAACCTTCTGATCGTCGTGCGTCGTAATACCCATGTGCGCGTCGCCCATGCGGACGCCGTGATGTTCGGAATGCGGGAACGGCACGAAGAAAGAAACTATCCCTAGCACCAGTACTACCACTCCAACCAGCATCAGAGCCTTCAAAGGGTTCCTCCCAAGCGAGAATTGCCGACACCAGCCCAAGCCGCGGCGAGCGAGTAGGATGCAGTTCTCCCGCGAAAGGCTGTCAAATAACCGCGGAAGCAGAACCACAGCTATGTCCGCACGGGTTCTTAACTCTTACTCGATATCCGCGCTTGTCCGCGAAGGTCTACGGCTTCTTCTAGCTCGCAAAACTCTTTACAAACTCAACCAAGCTGCGCAGGGCGATTCCGGAAGGCCCTTTGGCGATCCACGGCTTTTGATCTTCCATCCAGGCGGTGCCGGCGATGTCGAGATGGATCCACGGCGTGTCTTCGGCGAATTCTTTCAGGAACATGGCCGCGTTAATGGCGCCGCCCCAGCGTCCGCCTGAGTTCACGATGTCGGCGATGGTGGATTTGATGTTGTCTTTGTATTCGTCATCGAGCGGCAAGCGCCACATTTTCTCGCCGGCTTCGTCGTTCGCTTTGTGGAAGCGCTCGTACATCGCATCATCGTTGGCGAAGATACCTGCGTTGGCGTAGCCGAGTGCGACCACGACTGCGCCCGTCAGCGTTGCCGCATCCACCAGATGAGTGCAACCCAGTTGGCGCGCGTAGAAAAGACCGTCGGCCAGAACGAGGCGGCCCTCGGCGTCGGTGTTGATGATCTCGATGCTCTTGCCCGACATTGCGATCTGCACGTCGCCGGGCTTCTGCGCTTTGCCGGAGGGCATGTTCTCCGTGGCGCAGACAATTCCGATCACTTTTACTTTCGGCTTCAGCAGCGCGATGGCGCGCATAGCGCCGATCATCGTAGCACCACCGGCCATATCGTATTTCATCTTCTCCATGCCATCGGCGGGCTTGATCGAGATGCCGCCGCTGTCAAACGTAATGCCTTTGCCCACCAGGCCCAAGACCGGTTTTGCAGGCGCGCCTGCGGGCTCGTATGTCATCACAATCAGAGCGGGCGGCTCGTCGGAGCCTTGTGCCACGCTCCAGAATGCGCCCATCTTCAGTTCTTTTATTTTGTCAGCGCCGTAAACTTCACACTTCAAATCCACTTCCTGCGACATCTTTTTGGCGCGGTCGGCAAGAATGGTCGGAGTCATGCGATTAGAAGGCTCGTTCACCAGATCGCGCGTGAAGTTTTGCGATTCGCCGATGACCTGCGCCTCGTGCGCGGCCTTTTCCAGCGCGGCATGATCCGCATTGCCGCTGGCGAGGATGGTCAATGCATCGATCTTCTGATCCTTGCGGTCGCTGCGGTAATAATCGGGGTCGAAGTTGCCGACCAGCGCGCCCTCAACGATCGCTCTCACGGCTTCGTCCGCCGGAATATTGGGTGGGGCGATGAAGGCAAAGCTGCGGATTCCCCGCGACTTGAGCGCGCGGACGGCGGCTCCGGCGAGGCGGCGCAGGTCGTAACTAGTGAACTTCTTCGCCGCTCCGCCGCCGATCAATAACAGGCGTTTCGCCTTGAGTCCGGCGGGCTTATGCAGCAAATTGCTTTCGAACGGTTTGCCGGTGAGTTCGCCGCTTACCAGCAGATCGGCGGCAACCGACTGCACCGCCGCGTCGCCGGTGGCGAGCTTGAGTAGCGGTTTTTCTTTCTTGGCTGAACCGGCCTGATCTTTTTCCGTGTGGTTGAGCGCGATGGCGACGAGAGACTCGGTTTCGAGTTCAGCGGGCGTGGAGTACGAAAGCGTCGTTTTCATAGTGGTTATAAAACTTTCCAAGCAACACTCCAGTATCGTCGGCAAGGAGGCAGAAGCGCAAGAGGAGGGTCCGCGAGGTGCTGTCTTAACACAGTGTTTAAGACAGTACCGTCCGCGAGCCCGGCAAGTGCTCTAACGCGGCAGCTTGAATTCAACCGCAAGAAGCGGATAGTACGTCAGCGCGCAAGACGATACCGTTAGCACATGCACAAGACGATCGAACCGACCATTCTTTATTTCGGAACACCAATCGCGCTCATCAGCACCATGAATCCCGATGGCACACCGAATCTGGCGCCGATGTCATCGGCGTGGTGGCTGGGCTGGAGTTGCATGCTTGGCCTCGGACAAATGGGCCAGACCTCCGACAACCTCATCCGCACCCGCGAGTGCGTGATCAATCTCCCATCGGAAGATCTGGTCACGCAGGTCGATCGGCTCGCACTCACCACTGGTAAGGACCCCGTTCCGGATAAGAAACGACAATGGGGCTATCGCCATGAACCGGACAAATTCGGTATCTCCGGGTTTACTCCCGTGAAATCGGTATCCGTGGCGCCGCCGCGGGTAGGCGAGTGCCCCGTGCAGATGGAGGGCATTGTCCACGATTTCCGTCCTTTCGGCAAGAACGTGAATGCGAACATGTTCGAAGTGCACATCGTAAAGTTGCATGTCGACGAAAAACTGCTGGTGGGCGACGAGCAACGCCCGCACATTGATCCGGTGCGATGGCGTCCTCTGATCATGAGCTTCTGCCGCTTCTTCGGACTGAGCGGCGAGGTGCACCCGTCGCGATTGGCGGAATCGGACTTCATGAAGCTAATCAGCCAGGGAACAACGCCGTGCCCGCTAGATTCGTCTGCGGCGGAATGACGATTCGCGAATGATAGGACGTGACGTTTATTCCGCTCTGCCTACTTCTTGGGGTGCGAGACGCTGAAGGCGGACGAGGCGACCAAGTATTTGCCTTCGTCGGTGTTGATGAGGTCGAGGTCAAATGAGTAGTCGCCATCGCCGCCGGGGAAAAGGCGTGCGCGAAGATAGTAGATCCTGCCGGCTTCGGCGGTGAAGCTCGTCATGGCGAAGGCGCGGGAACGCTCTTCGAGGCTTGATTGCCAGTTCAGGCACATGTGGTGGTCTCCGGGCTCGGCGGAAACCATAAAGATAAGAATTACCCCTGCTGGCGCCGACCCACCGGCCGTCTATACCCACCTTGATAACCGCGTTCTCCACATTCTTTGATTCAAGACTGGGTCTACCGCAATCCGAGCATTGTCCCAGATCCGCAATCACATAGACGATGGCCTTGACAGCGTCCGGTTGGGGAGTGGGGTGCTGCGTGGAATCGGACTTGGTGTCGAAGTTGACGTTTGCAGGGCCACAGGCAGCTTGGGCTGCGGTCTTGGTAGATGGGTCTTGGGCAAAGGCGAAAGCAGCAAAAAGGAGCACGACGAGAGCGGCCTTCATGGCGTTCCTCCGACTGAGAACCGCGTGCTGAAGTGGACCGAGTCAAACTCTTTGGCGGCCAGTCCGTAGCGCAGAACCAGCTAGATATAGGATACCTTGCGCAATCATTTTTGGATGCAGAGATTTGTCGAGTTTTGCAAAAGTACGTCAACGCTAAACTTGTGCGATCCTCAACGAAGAATGGACATGCTGGATGCCTGGGGAACTTCTCCGGCGGCTGCATCGTATCCCGCATGGCGCGTGACGGCGTTCGACCGGCTGCGGTATGATTCCATCCCACAGTGAAAGCAGAGGTTTGTTCATGAATATCCGGTCGATGATTTTGTTTTTCCCGGTAGTTTCAGTGATTGTGCTTTCCCTGCTCGTGCAGCAACACGCAGCGCGGGCGGCTGCACCGCAAGGAGCGGCTGCGGCGGCTTCCGTCGCGAGTGCGGCATCGATCGGTTCAGGGCCGCTGACGATTCCCGATACTACGCTGGCGATCAATTCGGCGACGCCAATGTCCCAGCGGGTGGTGCATTACGAGATCGACGCGAAGTACGACGCGGCTAAGCATACCGTCGACGCCACCGAGGTGCTTACCTATCACAACCTGACCGGGCAGGCGCTGGACCATTTCCCATTTCATCTTTATCAGAATGCGTTTCAGCCGAACTCTACGTTTGTGCGCGAGGCCAAAGCCGCCGGCAATCGCGATACCTCATACGACAAGTGGGAAGCGAAGGAATACGGGTCGGAAGACATTAAGAGCCTGGAGGTTGTCGGACAGGGTGATCTGACATCGCAGGTGCAGTACATCCAGCCCGACGACGGCAACAAAGACGACAAGACTGTAGCCGATGTGCATCTGCCCAAGGCAATTGCGCCGGGCGAGTATGTGCAGTTCAAGATCGCATTCCAAACCAGGTTTCCTGAGACGCAGGCACGCTCGGGATGGAAGCGGGATTTTGTGCTGGGCGGGCAATGGTTTCCGAAAGTTGGAGTGTGGTGGCATGGAGCCTGGAATTGCCATCAGTATCACGCCATGACTGAATTCTTCGCCGACTTCGGCGTATACGACGTCAAGCTGACGGTACCGCAGTATGAAGTGGTAGGGGCGAGTGGAGTGAAAGTAGGAGAAGTGAACAATGCCGATAAAACGAAGACGGTGACCTATCACGGCGACGACATTCACGATTTTGCCTGGACCGCGAGCCCGCGCTACAAAGTGAAAGAAGACGGCGTGTTCCAGGGACAGATGGGCCCGGTGCAGATGCGCATCCTGATGCAGCCGGCGCACTGGAGTCAGGTGGGGCGGCATGAAGAAATCCTGCGGCAGTCGCTGGAGCACTTTGAAAGCTGGTACGGGCCCTATCCTTACAAGATGATCACGCTGGTCGATCCCGAGCCGGATTCAGCCGCCGGTGGCATGGAATATCCCACGTTTATCACGGGTGACACCAGCTGGTTTATGCCGAAGGGATTACACCTGCCGGAACTGGTGGTGGAACACGAGTTCGGACACCAGTATTGGTACGGCATGGTCGCAACCAATGAATTCGAAGATGCCTGGATGGACGAGGGCATCAACAGCTACACGGAAGTGAAGGTGCTGGATTCGATTCTGGGTCCGAAGACCTCCATTATGAATCTGGCGGGGGCTACGATGGGAGAGCGTGAAGAGCAACGACTGGGTTACATCAGAGTTGCCGACCTCGATCCCATCGCCGAGAAAGCCTATGACTATTACAGCTATGGCTCCTACGGCGGAATCACATACGGCAAGACGGCGTGCGTGCTGCTGACGCTGGAGAGCATTATCGGCGAAGACACAATGGCGAAGGCGATGCGCACATACTTCATGAAGTATCGCTTCACGCATCCCACCAAGGAAGATTTCCTGAAGACGATAGAGGAAGTTTCAGGGAGGGATCTGCGCTGGTACTTCAACCAGGCGATCTACGGCTCCCCGGTGATGGACTACAAAGTGCTGAAGGTTGAGTCCTTCCCGGTGAACTGGTACGAAGAGAAGAAAAATGCTGGTAAGAAGGATGACAAAGATACCGTCTATCGCTCCTACGTCTGGCTGCAACGCAAAGAAGATTTTGTGATGCCGGTGGAGGTGGAGGTCAAGTTCGAGAACGGCGAAAAAATTCGCGAGCACTGGGACGGGGTGAGCCGCTGGACGAAGTTCACCTATGAGAAGAAATCCAAGGTCGAGTCGGCGGAGATTGATCCGGACCACAGAATCCAGATCGACCGCAACGACTTCAATAACAGCTACACGGCCGAAGCCAATGGAAAGCCGGCGCTCAAGGTGGGGAATTACTGGTTGTTTATGACCCAGTGGGTGGGCCAGGCGCTGGCATGGTGGGCGGTCTGAAGCCGGGTTTCGGGCTGGAACGGCAATGCAGGCGATAAAGGATTGAGGTAGAGACGCATGGCAGAGCATCAGGATTTGGATAAACGCGGTTTATTGAGCGGCGGCTGGGCTAGATTGGCGCGCAACAAGCGCTATATCGTCTGGTTTTATTTGTTGAACGTCGCGCTGGCATGGTTCGGTGCGGGCGCGTTCAATGGCCAGGCGCACGAGATTCTCGACCACAGCCTGTATGCGAACCGCCTCGTCCACGGCTTTGACGTGGCCGTTCTGATCGAGATGTTTGCGCGGCCAGAGTTTGGGCCGACCATGGCTTCCGTGGCGCCCGCCATGCACTTTGCTTTTCTCTTTCTGCTTTTGACGGCGCTGTTTTTGCCCGGAGTGCTGCAAGGCTATGCTTCGACCTATCGGCTGCCGCGGGAGGATTTCTTCCGCGCTTGCGGACGGAACTTGTGGCGCTTTATCCGGCTGATGATTGTGGCGGGCATCGTCATGGGAATTGCGGCCGCCGTGCTGTTCGGCATTCGCGCTCCGCTGTTGAAGAAGGTGGCGGAAAGCACGAATGAATTGTTGCCGTTCTATATTTCGATGTTGAGCTTGGCGGTGATCTTTCTGGTGATGACGGTGCTGCGCATCTGGTTCGATCTGGCGCAGGCAGATGTAGTGCTGAGCGATCAGCGAGCGGTGCGGAAGTCGATTGGCGCGGGCTTCCGGCATACCTGGCATGGCTTAGGACAACTGCTGGCAAGTTATGTGGTGACTACGATTGTGGCGGCGATTGTGTTGCTGGCCGGGCTGTGGGTGTGGATGAAGTTTGTGCCACCCGCCAGTGTGGGTTGGGCGATCTTCGTCAGCCAGCTGACGCTGCTCCTGTTGTTGATTCCGCGTTTCTGGCAGCGAGGCGCGGCAGTCACGTACTATCTACAGAATATGGTTGAGCCGATTGCGGTGCAGGTCTTCAAGCCCGCGCCCGTGGCAGTGCCGGTAGTAGTTGAACCGGTTTCTCCGCCGATAATTCCGAATCCGCCGCCGGAGCCGCAAGGAGCCTAGGACTCCAGTAGGATCGAGACAGAAAGTTCCCCGCAGGCCGACTGGAAGCCATCGCTACCGCACTAAGATGACAAACAACCTGCATGATTCTCAGGTTGTTTGCTGTATTCCGCGATTTAAACTCGTTGCTTCCAGTCTATCGGGAGGCGGCAGAGTCAGCGTTCCTGGCCCTCCATTCATTCCAACCCCGCCGCTCCATGGAGCATCTAAAAAACAGTGATCAATTTTGAACAGGCGCGCCTCGTTAGGCGGCGTATTTTGTAATTATAAGTTTTGTGATCACGGCAAGGGTCCACAGGGTTTGCAGAGGAGGTTCAAGAACATGAACATTTTTAGACGTGCCGCAGGGTTCTCACGTCCTCGGTCGGGTAAGCAGAGTCTGGTTTCCCTGTTGTCGTTGGTTCTTTTGTTCGCGGCTTGGCCTCCGAAGTCGGCGGCCGCTCAAGATGCTCCAGTCGCGCCACCGGGAGACTCGCAGGCCGCGCAGGCGCCGCCGTATACCCAACAGACTCCCGATCAGTTGCAGCAGTTGGTAGCGCCGATTGCGCTGTATCCGGATTCGCTGGTGGCGCAGATCCTGGCGGCATCCACCTTTCCCGAGCAAGTTGTCGAGGCCGACCGATGGGTGCAAGCGCATCCTGATTTGAAGGGCGAGGATTTGGGCAAAGCGGTGGATCAACAGCCCTGGGATCCGAGCGTCAAAGCGCTCTCTGCATTTCCATCTGTCTTGGGAAATATGGACAAAAATCTTTCCTGGACGTCATCTCTCGGCGACGCCTATTACAACCAGCAACAGGATGTGATGAATGCGGTGCAGGTAATGCGCCGGCGAGCGCAGGCAGCCGGCGATCTTAAGACGACGCCGCAGCAAACCGTAGCGACGCAAGATTCGAACGTCACCATTGATCCCACCGACCCCGATGAGGTTTACGTTCCCGCATATGATCCGTGGCTGGTTTACGGAGAACCCGTCGTGGCGTGGCCGGGATGGTATCCGTATCCCGGAATATGGTTTGGCGGACCGTATCTCAACTTCGGATTGGGCTTCGGAATCGGTTGGTACGGCGGTTTTGGATGGGGCTGGAATAACTGGGGATTCAACTGGCGTGGCGGATACGGGCTGTACGGCGGCGGCAGGTACTACTCCCGCAGCGGAACGTTTTATAACCGGAACAATTTCTATCGTGGCGGAATGGCGCGTGGCGGGGCTTTCAACCGTGGCGGCGCAGGGGCCAGACCTTTCGGCGGAAACCGGCAGGCGGCTCGGGGATATGGTGCTACGCGTGGCCAGAGCGGTGTCCGCTCGGGCGCTTTCAGCGGTTACCAGCGCGGCGGACAGGCAAGGGGCTTTTCATCGCGCGGAAGCGCCAGCATGGGTGGCGGAGGATTTCACGGTGGCGGCGGAGGCGGCCATGGCGGAGGCGGGCGTCGGTAATCGGAGTGTGCTGGTGTTTCTATTAGCTGGTAAGAGTTAGAAATGGAGAGAAGCCATATGCGGCGAACCAAGCTGAACTTCGACAAATTCTTTTGGGCCCATCTTCCTAAGTTAGCTGCGGTCGCTATGATCTTGACGGTGTGCTTTCCCGTCCTTTCCATGGCGCAGCAGCCGGGGCAGAAAACATTTTCATCGCCGGAAGACGCTAGCAAAGCACTGGTCATGGCGGCGCAGAGTAACGACGAAAAAGCGATGCTCGAAATCCTCGGGCCGGACGGAAAACAAATCGTCTCGTCGGGAGACGATACCGAGGACACCAACAGCCGCGCTAATTTTGCGCGGAAGTATCAGGAAATGCACCGTCTGGTGAAAGAACCGGATGGAACCACGACCTTGTATATTGGCGCGGAGAATTGGCCCACGCCTATCCCGCTGGTGAATGCGGGTCATTCGTGGTATTTCGACACCGAGGCAGGCAAGAAAGAAATTCTGTACCGGCGAATTGGGCAGAATGAAATGTCAGCCGTCCGCGTTTGCCAGGAACTGGTGGCGGCGCAAAAGGAATACCACTCCGGACAGCACAACGAATACGCCCAGAAAATCTTCAGTGAGGAAGGGCAGCACGATGGCCTTTACTGGAAAGCTGCACCGGGCGAGCCTCAGAGCCCCATCGGGCCCCTGGTGGCATCGGCCGTTGCCAAGGGCTATGCCAAAAGCCAGGATGGCGAGCCGACTCCTTACCGCGGTTACTATTACCACATCGTGACGCGCCAGGGAAAGAATGGTCCGGGCGGCAAAAAAGACTACGTCGTAGACGGCAAAATGACGGGAGGCTTCGCGTTCGTGGCCTATCCGGCGGAATACCGGTCGTCGGGCGTGATGACATTTATGGTTGGCGACGATGGCGTGGTGTATCAGAAGGATCTTGGCAAGAAGACCGATGTTCTCGCCAAGGATATGAAGGAATACAATCCCAATCCCAGTTGGCAAAAGGCGGAAGAGCAGCAGGAGGAGACTGCTGAAGGGCAGAAATGACCCTGACAACTCTTTAGAGTAAAACGATCGTGACTCCCCGATTGCGGCGGCCGAGGTCGGAGTCGTTCTTGAGTGCGGGCTGCGATTGAAGAAGTTTCCAGGCTGCGTCGTCTGACTTCGACCAGTTCTCTCCGAAGATGCAGCCGCGAATTTGACCGCTCTGCGCCATCTCCAGCAAACGCTTTTGCACGGCGATGCGAATATCGCCGCCCGCCCCAGTCGAACCGTAACCGTGGACCAGTTTCAGCAGAGTTGCTTTCTCCTGGCGGGCAAGGGCGAGTTCGCGGTCCAGGCGCTGCAGCGCTTCTTGGACCTGGGGCATGTCGGACTTGAGGTTTACAGTTTTCATCGCTGTGGATTCCGACCGGAAAATAAAGTTCGGGGCGGCGACGCGGCGAGCGGTGGATGGCTCGCTCCTACGTTGAAAATCGGGGTATTCCCCCAGCCCCCCACCCCCAACTCGATCGTGGAATCATCACGTTAGCAGGAAATTCCTCGCAAAATCCGGTTTTCAAAGAACTTAGATACTAAAATCCGTAAACAAAGGATTTAGAGGCGCAAAGAATTGGCATCTGCCAACCGTCACGGCCTCGACCATGATCGCGCAAGGGATGGGCTGTGGACAAGGTTGGATGTCACAGCCGGCTTGTGGATTTCCACCAAGAGCCCACTCTCGCAAAGGCGGCAAGGGACCCAGAACAAAGTCCTCTATAGCCGCGTCCGACCCCGGAGTACAATGCTGGGTCAGCGTTGCGAATTGGGGAGGATCCGTGGTGATCATGAGTAATTGCTGGAAAACAATATGTACCATATTTGTGATTTGCGCTGCGATGGCGAGTGCAGCGTTTGCCCAGACCTTCAACACACTGGCAAGTTTTGATGGTGTTAATGGCTCTAATCCGTTCTACGGATCCCTCGTGCAGGGGCGCAACGGGAATTACTATGGGAGCACCAAGCTTGGCGGCATGGGGGGGTGCTACTTCGTAAACGGCTGCGGTGCGATTTTCGACGTTACTCCCAGCGGCTCGCTTGAGCGGCTCTACAGTTTCTGTGTCCACAATAATTGCGCTTCGGGTGACCTTCCATTGTCTGGTCTGCTCCTGGCCAGCGACGGCAATGCGTACGGAACTGCCTGGTACGGTGGTTCAAGCGGTTTCCCGTGCTTCCAAGGATGTGGCACGATTTATAAGGTTGCAAAGGGCACGGTTACTACACTTTATAACTTCTGCGCACAGCTCAACTGTGCGGATGGCGCTGCTCCGTACGCGGCTTTGATCGAAGGCTTGGACGGCAATTTCTATGGCACCACTTCAGGTTACGGGCCCTTCGGCGGAGGCAGTGTTTTCAGAATCACGCCCGCCGGGCAACTGACAACGTTGTACAGTTTTTGCCAACAGTCTGGTTGCACCGACGGAGAGTACCCCAATGCAGGAGTCGTCCAAGGTAGCGATGGGAATTTTTACGGGACGACTTATTACGGCGGGGCCAACGGCTGGGGGACAGTCTTCAAAGTTACTCCCAAGGGTACACTGACCGTACTCCACAGCTTCGCGGGAACGCCCATCGAAGGCGGTTATCCTTCTGCCGGCCTGGTGCAGGGCGCAGATGGAAACTTCTACGGCACGGCACTTCACGGTGGCGCAAATACCTGCTTTGAGGGCTGCGGAACAGTATTCAAAGTTACTCCCTCGGGAGTATTCACGACCCTGCACACATTTGGTGGTCCTGACGGCTCGCTTCCAGGGGCAGGCTTGATTCAAGCTATGGATGCTAACTTCTATGGGACGACCACTGGCGGAGGAAATAACAACGCGGGTACCATCTTCAGGATCTCTCCAACCGGCACGCTGGAAACGCTCTACAGCTTCTGTGCCCAGACCAACTGCACTGATGGAGCTACGCCTTGGGGAGCTTTACTTCAGGCGACCAACGGGACCTTCTATGGAACAACATACGGAGGGGGCGATTCCTCTTGCCAAGATTGTGGAACGGTCTTCAGCCTGAACATTGGCCTCGGCCCATTCATCGCTCTCGATCGCGCTATAGGAAAGGTCGGGCAGGTGGACGGCATTCTTGGGCAAAGCTTCACGGGGACAACAAACGTCTCTTTCAACGGAATCCCCGCAAGCTTTGAAGTTATTTCCAACACATTCATTAAAGCAACAATTCCAACAGGTGCCACCACCGGTTATGTCACGGTGACCGCGTCCACTGGTACGCAGACAAGCGACGTGCCTTTGCGTGTGATTCAGTAACTTTGGAACGCGAATACAAGCCATGTTTGGTGGCCGGCGATAAATCCCCATTCCACTCATTGACCGGGTTTTGAGTGTATCGCCTGTTAACGAAGGCTCTTTCACAAAGCGGCAGGTACGGCATGCCTGAAGGCGTGCCCGGATACGAATCGTATGCAGCAGGTTTCTCGGCGATACGGCAGCCTCGGAGTGACAGGGCTGTTGAAAATCTAGCGGGCTGCAGCAAGCTCGTAAACGGTGCAGAGAGATCACCTCAGGCGCTAAAGCGCGGGCGTGTCTTCGATGGCTTGCGGCACGACTGAAAGTCGTGCCCTTCCCGATCCCAGCGTGAATCAGGCTTTTTCGCAGTCGCAATCCAGCGCCTGAAGGCTCTGTCACAAGGCAGCAGGTGCGGCACGCCTGAAGGCGTGTCCTGATACGAATCGTATGCAACAGGTTCCTCGGCGATACGGCTGCCTCGGAGTGACAACCTAATCTCTAAGGGGACTCAGACGGAGAGATTGCCTATAAAACGGTGTCGTCCCTCCGGGACTCTGTTCCGTTTTTTCTGTACTTACCCAGGACTTACGTCCCTTCGGCTTCGCTCAGGGCAGGCTCTGGGCTATTATCTGCCGCCCCTCCAGGGCTGCTATGTTTTCCGGCTGCGACCGATGGCGTCGCGGGTTTCTTTGTCGGCGGTGCGGCGCCTCTCGGTTTCGCGTTTGTCCCAGAGCTGCTTGCCTTTGGCCAGTGCTAGTTCAACCTTTACTTTGCCGTTCTTGAAGTACATGCGGACGGGGATTAGGGTGAGTCCCTTTTGCTGGGTTTTGCCGATGAGCTTGCGGATTTCTTCTTTGTGCATCAGCAGCTTGCGGGTGCGGAGGGGGGCGTGGTTGTTCATGTTGCCGTGCTCGTAGGGGCCGATGTGGGCGTTGAGGAGCCAGAGTTCGCCGTCCTTGACCAGGCCGTAGGAGTCTTTGAGGTTGGCGAGGCCGCCGCGGACGGATTTGGCCTCGGTTCCGGTAAGAACAACCCCGCATTCAAATTTTTCCAGCAAGAAGTAGTTATGAGAAGCGATCCTATTAACGGCGGCATCGCGCTGGCCGGAGGCCGTAGGCTCGCGGCGCGGGGCTTTTTCTTTGCTAGGCTTGGTTTCGTGGGTGGATTGGCGGGGCATGGGGTTCAGCTTCAATCTTAACAGTGGGCTTCGGGCTTCGGCTATCGGGCTTCAGCCGAAGCCAAGGTCAGGGTCGATGTCACCGATTTCGATCCTTAATAGTGGAGGTTTTGCCGAAGCCCGATGGCTGAAGCCTGAAGCCCGGCATTTCCCCCACAGGGACTAAGACTAAAGAGTGTAACTGCCGATGGTGCAATCACATGGGGAGACGGGAAACCCGATGCTATAATCGCAGCAAAAGCACCCTTTACATGCGTCGATCGGGTCCCAGGTTCGTGGGCCGAGGGCGCGAAAACGGTTTGTCCGGCGAAGACTTCCGGCGAAGATTTTTAGACGAGGACTGACGAATGAGACGTCTGATGCCTGTGGCCGTAGGGCTGCTGGTTTTGCTTGCTATCCTGCCCGCCATCGCCGATAAGGCCAAGAGTATCTACGAGAAAGCCCAGGACGCCGAGGCTCGGCAGAATTACGAGGCCGCTTACGATCTCTACAAGCAGGCTTACGACCTGAAGCCGAAGGATCTGCGCTACCGTACGTCATTCGAACGGATGCGTGCCAAAGCTGCCCAGGAGATGGTCCACCAAGGACAGGTACTTCGCGACGAGGGCAAGTTGCAGGAGGCGGCGGCTGCATTCCAAAAAGCGATGCAGATCGATCCTTCGCTATTTGCCGCGCAGCAAGAACTGAAGCGCACGCTGCAAATGATTAACGATAAGGAAAATCCGCCGCCGCAGGCCGCGGGTCCGCCCAGCAGCCTGGAGCGGAAGATCAAGGACGCGGGCGGCCCGGTAGAACTTGCTCCCATCTCGAATACCCCCCTCACAATCAAAGCCACGGACGACAGCAAGGTGATCTACGAGACCATCGGCAAAATTGCCGGGATCAACGTGCTCTTCGATCCGGACTATACTTCGCGGCGCATTCGGGTCGAACTGAATGGAGTAACGCTGGAAGACGCGCTGGAGATTACGGCGCTGGAATCGAAAACCTTCTGGCGTCCGGTGACGGGAAATACGATTTTTGTGGCGCAGGACAATCCGGCGAAGCGCAAAGAATTGGAGCAGAGCGTCCTGAAGACGTTTTACCTGACGAATCTGTCCCAGCCCACCGAGTTGCAGGATGTAGTGAACGCGATCCGCGCCGTGCTGGACGTGCAGCGGGTGCAGCAGTTGCTGTCGCAGAATGCGCTGGTAGTGCGGGGCACGCCCGACCAGATCGCGCTGGCGGAAAAGCTGGTAGACGATCTGGATAAGGCGCGTCCGGAAGTGATCGTAGACATCGCGGTCTTGCAGATCAGCAAAGACAAATCGCGCACCCTGGGGTTGAGTCCTCCCACCAGCGCCACGGTTACTTTGCAGGCCAATATAAACACCGGGACAACCTCCACGACCACGACTACCACGTCATCCACGGCGAGTTCGTCCGGGCTGGAGTTGAATACGCTGGGCAGTTTGAATGCCACTGATTTTCAAGTTTCGATTGGTTCCGCCAACTTGTCGGCGGTGATGGGCGACAGCGACACGAAGATGCTGCAGAATCCGCAGGTGCGCGCGCTCGATAATCAGAAGGCTACGCTCAAGATCGGCGAACGGGTGCCGGTAGCTACGGGATCGTTCCAGCCCGGAATCGGCGGTGTGGGTATCAACCCGCTGGTCAATACTCAGTTTCAATACCTGGATGTGGGCGTGAACATCGACGTCACGCCGCACGTACATGGGGATCGCGATGTCACGCTGAAGATTTCGATGGAAATCTCCTCGGTGGTGGGCCAGTCGAGCATCGGCGGCATCAGCCAGCCCATCATTGGCCAGAAAAAGATCGAGCACGAAATCCGTCTGAGGGATGGGGAATCGAGCATGATTGGCGGAATTCTGGACGATTCCGAGACCAGGTCGCTGGCCGGGATTCCGGGGCTGACACAGATTCCAATTTTGAAATACCTCTTCGGGCAAACGACGCAGGATCATGAGCAGGATGAGACGGTGTTCGTCATTACTCCGCACGTGGTTCGCGGAACCATGGTCAGCGAGTTGAACCAGCGTCAGATTGATATTGGGACTGCGAATACGATTGAACTGCGGCACATGAGCAGGCCGGCGGTCGTGGCTGCTCCTGCGGCGCAGGCTCCAACGAGTCAGGCTCCGGGGAATCAAACTCCGAACCAGCAACCTGGTAACCAGGCAGCAGCACCGGCCGCGGGCGGTACGAACTTCTTGTTTGATCCGGGACAGATTACGGTGGCGAAGGGGAACACGTTTGTCGTGAACCTGCTGATTTCCGGGGCGCAGAATGTCTACTCCGTGCCGGTACAGATGAATTACGATCCGGCCAAGCTGCAGTTGGTGAACGTTTCCAACGGTGGGTTCCTCTCCCAGGATGGGCAGGCCGTGGCACTGGTGCATCGCGAAGATGAGACCACTGGAACGCTGCAGATTACGGCCACGCGGCCACCGGGAGCAGGCGGAGTTTCCGGCCAGGGCGCCGTGGTCACGTTGACGTTTCAGGCGAAGGCCAGCGGACAGACTCCGCTGACCATCACTCGAGGCGGAGCGCGCGATCCTGGGCTGCAGGCCATTACGGTAAATGGAGCGCAGGCGTCGGTCACCGTGCAATAAGTTGGTGCAATAAATCGGCGACGGGCGCGGTTCTCCAATCCGAGAATAGAAGATGAAGCTAGGGAGATTCCATCAAGCGCAGGGCAGGAGGCCCGAACACGGATTTACTCTTCTTGAGTTGATCATCGCCACGGCGATCCTGCTGATTCTCTCGACGATGGTGATTCCGCTGGCGCGGCTAACTATCAAGCGGGAAAAGGAACGCGAGTTGCGATTCGACTTGTGGGAGATGCGCGACGCGATCGATCGCTACAAAGACGCGGCCGACCGGGGCGGCTTTCAAACCAAAGTGGATAGCCAGAATTATCCGCCCGATCTCGAAACATTGGTGAAAGGTGTGGATGTGAATGGCAAGAAGGTTCGCTTTCTGCGCAAGATTCCTACCGATCCCATGACGGGCACCACGGAGTGGGGGCTGCGCTCTATGCAGGATGATCCGGATTCCGATTCCTGGGGCGGGCAGAGCGTGTTTGACGTCTACACCAAGTCGCAGGGAACAGGCCTGGACGACACGAAATATAAGGATTGGTAAATGGTAAGAAGGATCAAAACCGGGCGGAACTTCACTGGGCGGAGCTTGATTGGGCCGAGCTGCGGCTACACGTTGCTTGAAATGATGATCGTGATGGTCATTATGGGGATACTGCTGTCGATTGCGCTCCCTATTTACAACCAGTCGCTCGTGCGTTCGCGCGAGGCCGTGCTGCACAATGACCTGTTTGAGATGCGCAAGCTGATCTCCCAGTACACGCTCGACAAACAAAAAGCGCCGCAGTCGCTGGATGACCTGGTGCAGGGCGGCTATATCAAGCAAATTCCCAAGGATCCGACGACGGGTGAAGCGAACTGGGACGCGCCAACGTGTGACGAACTCGAGTCCATAGACCAGCAGGATCCCGGCATCTGCGATGTGCACTCGGCATCGAATGGAATCTCCAGCGAGGGCACGGCATATTCGACGTGGTGAGCCCACTCGCTAGATTTCCGCGCCTCGCTACCTCCCGATGTTGAACTCTTCCACACGCAGCAAGTAACATCTATTCATGCCCGTTGACTCGGAACTCACCCATGCCCCAGCGTCCATTCGCGCGCCGCGCGGCAACTCCATTTCTTGTAAAGGATGGCAGCAAGAGGCGGCTATGCGCATGCTGATGAACAACCTCGACGCAGAGGTTGCCGAGCGTCCGCAGGATCTTGTCGTTTATGGCGGGACGGGGCGGGCGGCGCGCAGTTGGGAGGCGTACCACGCGATCATTGCATCCCTTAAGAAACTGGAGAACGACGAGACTTTGCTGGTGCAGTCGGGCAAGCCCGTGGGCGTGTTTAAGACGCACGATCATGCGCCGCGCGTGCTGATCGCCAATTCGAACCTCGTTGGGCATTGGTCGAACTGGGAGAAATTCAACGAACTGGAGCGCGCCGGGCTGATGATGTATGGCCAAATGACGGCGGGCTCGTGGATTTACATTGGCTCGCAGGGAATTGTGCAGGGGACGTTTGAAACGTTCTCGGCGGCGGGGGAGAAACATTTCGGCGGAGATCTGGCGGGGAAGCTGATCGTCTCCGGCGGCATGGGCGGGATGGGTGGAGCTCAGCCCTTGGCCGCAACCATGACGGGCGCGGCGTTTCTGGGAATTGACGTCGATCCGGAGCGCATCAAGAAGCGGCTGAAGACCGGCTATTGCGACTTCATGGTTACGACTCTTGATGAAGCTCTGCGCATTTTGAAGAATGCGGTGCGCAAGAAAGAGAATGTTTCAGTCGGGCTGGTGGGGAATTGCGCGGATGTGATTCCGGAACTGGCGGAGCGCGGCGTGGTGCCGGACATTCTGACCGATCAGACTTCGGCGCATGATCCGCTCAATGGATATGTGCCGAACGGAATGACGTTGGCCGAAGCTGTCGAGTTACGGAAAAATGATCCCAAGGCGTATCAGGAGAAATCGCTCGACGCCATCGCGGCGCATGTGGAGGGGATGCTGCGATTGCAGAAGATGGGATCGGTCACGTTCGACTACGGCAATAACATCCGCACCTTTGCGTTTCAGCGCGGCGTGAAGAATGCTTACAATTTTCCCGGGTTCGTGCCTGAATATATTCGTCCACTGTTTTGCGAGGGACGGGGGCCGTTCCGCTGGGTGGCGTTGTCGGGCGAGGCGTCGGATATTCATGTGACCGACAATCTGGTTTTGGAGTTGTTTCCTGAGAACCGCATCCTACGCCGCTGGATTGATCTGGCGCGCAAGCGCATCAAGTTCCAGGGACTGCCGGCGCGTATCTGCTGGCTGGGATATGGTGAGCGGGCTGAGTTCGGCCTGGCGATGAACGATCTGGTGAAGAAAGGGAAGATCAAGGCGCCGATTGTGATTGGGCGTGACCACCTTGACTGCGGCTCGGTTGCGTCTCCATTCCGCGAAACCGAGAGCATGAAGGATGGCTCCGACGCGGTTGCGGACTGGCCTCTGCTGAATGCTTTGCTGAACACGGCCGCGGGTGCGTCGTGGGTGTCGATTCACAACGGCGGTGGTGTAGGCATCGGATACTCGCTGCATGCGGGGCAGGTTACGGTGGCCGACGGCACCGAGATGATGGCGAAGCGCATTGAACGCGTGCTGACGACGGATCCGGGGATGGGCGTGATCCGGCATGTGGACGCGGGTTACGACGAGGCGAGGGAGTTTGCGAAGAAGACGGGCGTGAAAGTGCCGATGGGGTAGCAGTCATTGCATACGGTCGGAGGCGATCCAATGAGATTGGCTCAATGGTTTGTGTTCAGCGCCGGCGCGCTGCTGATTGCTTCGCATGCCTTCCCGCAGCAGCAGAGCAAAAAATCCTATCTGAACCAAGCAGTCATCTTCCAGAACGGTGATACGGTTCACATTTTCGCGAACGCTCCCCGGCCATTGGCACAGGTATTAGATGCGCTCGAAAAGAAATACTGGTGGAAGGTCAATTACGAGGATCCCCGCCTTACCTCCGACCTGGACCTCGTAGATGATGTCGGTCCTCGCTACCTCGAAGCTCATCCTGGCGCGCGAGCTCCCATTCCCGGCGGCGGAGCATTCAGCGTCGACTTTCCAGCTGGCCCGACTCCGGGCAGACCGCCCGACGAATACTCCACCCTTCAAGTAATTGTCGATGCCTATAATCACAGCGGCAATCCCGGCCGTTTTGAGCTTCGAAGAGACGATAAGGGGAACTTCGACGTGATGGGCATTGCAGCTTACGACAATCGTGGCGATCTCGTTCAACAAACGCCAGTGCTCGACGTGGCAATCAGCGTTGCGGCGGAAGAGAGAATTATGAGCGAGACGATTGAACTGATACGCGAGTCTTTGGCCCAGCGTATCCGCACGCGAGTTATCAACGGTGCGTTTGGAGAAAACCTTCTGAGACAGGTCACGGTGACAGTCGGAGGAAGGGAAGAATCGGCACGCACAGTCCTCAGTCGCACTCTTTCTGCCCTTTCCGCCACGCAGGGCGGCCTGAGATGGCGGCTTCTCTACGATCCCGACTCGAAGGACTACGCGCTAAATGTGGAATAACGTCCACTCCGTTATTGACCTAACCCTCCCGCCTTCCGCTCCGGCTGCTAAACTGTGAGCGCGTGAGTTTACTAAGGAAAATCAGACCCGCGGGCGATCGTGGGGTCCTGCTGGTCAATATTGGCCAGCTTCATACTCTCCAATCTTCTTCCGGCAAGCCGGGACCGCGCCGCGGTTCCGGCCTCAAAGAACTCGGCATCATCGAAAACGGTGCTGTCCTGTGCCTTGCCGGGAAGATCGTTTCCGTTGGCACCACCAAAGACGCGCTGCGCGATCCCTGGCTGAAGAAGAATCGTAAGAAAGTTCTCGAGATCGACTGCGCGGGTAAAGTCGTTCTGCCCGGTTTGGTCGATTCACACACGCATCCTGCTTTTGTCAGCCCGCGGCTGGTGGATTTTGAGAAGCGCATCGAGGGCGCTTCTTACGAAGAGATTGCTGCGGCCGGGGGCGGCATCCGCGCAAGCCTGGAGGGTGTACGCAGGGCAGGGAAGCGGGTTCTGGCGGAGAAGGTTCTGGCTGTGCTGCGCGACATGGCGGCGCACGGCACGACCACAGTTGAGGCTAAGTCGGGCTACGGGCTGACTGTTGAATCGGAGATGAAGTCGCTGGAGGCGATCCGCGAAGCGGCTTCGCGCTGGCCGGGAACGGTGGTTGCGACTCTGCTCGGGGCGCATGTCGTCCCAAAAGAATTTCAGGGTTGCTCACAAAAGTATGTTGAGGCCGTCTGTAAAGAGATGATTCCGCAGGCAGCGAGGCGGAAGCTTGCACAATTCGTCGATGTCTTTTGCGACCAGGGCGCATTTACGGCGGCAGAGACTGAGCAGATTTTTGAAGTTGCCGAACAACACGGTCTCAGCGTGCGGGCGCACATGGGCCAGCTTAAGGAGACGGTTCTGAAGCCGTTCTTGCGCTTCAATCCGGCGTCATTTGATCATATGGACCACGTGAACGAAGACGACATCGCGGGGTTGGCCACGCATGACACGATCGCCACTCTGGTGCCGGGGGCGAATTATTTTCTGGGGTTGAAGGAATATCCGCGGGCGCGCAGGCTGATTGACGCGGGCGTGCCGGTGGCGTTGGCGACGGACTACAACCCAGGCACGTCGCCGACCCTGAGTATGCCGATGGCGATGTCGCTGGCCTGCACGCACATGAAGATGTTTCCGGCGGAGGCCATAGCGGCGGCCACCATTAATGGGGCGTGGGCGCTGCGAGTTGCGGACCGGAAGGGCACGATCGAGCCGGGGAAGGACGCTGATCTGTCAGTATTCGCGGTCGAAGACTACCGCGAGATTCCGTACTGGTTCGGGGTTAACCGGTGTTTGATGACGGTGATCAACGGGACGGTTGCGTGCCCGGAGTGAACTTTCGCAGCGAGTTTTCCGTATACACTGAGCAGCACTTCTGCGCCTTGTGGATCGCGGCTGATCTCCCTATGCGATCAGTCCCTGAAGCTGGTTCTGTGAAGAAATGAATACAAACAAATCTTCCGAGGAAATCCTATGAAGCGAATTCTTGCCGTACTCATTTTTGCTTTGGCGACATTCTCCGTAGCAGGGGCGCAACGGCTGCCCGAAGTGTCCCGGCCAGAGAATTACAAACTCACCTTTTCGCCTGACCTTGAGAAGGCGACCTTCGAAGGCGAAGAGACGATTTCCATTCGGGTGCTGAAGCCGATTTCAGAAATCACGTTGAACGCGGCGGACATCGACTTCCACGAAGTCACCATCACCAGCGGTGGGAGTACGCAGAAGGCGAAGGTCACGCCCGAGAAAGATAAAGAAATGGTGGTGCTGGCGGTCGAGAAGCCGCTGGCTCCTGGCGCCGCTACAATCTACATCACATACGCCGGCATCCTCAACAGCGAGATGCGCGGCCTCTATTTGGGGAAAGACGATCAGGGCCGCAAATATGCCGCCTCGCAATTCGAGGCCACCGACGCCCGCCGTGCTTTTCCGTCGTTCGATGAACCGGATTACAAAGCCACCTTTGACATTACCGCGGTTGCCGACAAGGGCATGGTGGCGATCTCGAACCAGAAGATCGTTTCCGATACGCCCGGCCCCGGCGACAAACACACGGTTCGCTTTGCCACCACGGCCAGGATGTCTTCGTATCTGGCGGCGCTGGTGGTGGGAGATTTCGAGTACATCGAAGGCGAGGCGGACGGCATTCCGATTCGCGTGTACAGCACTCCCGGAAAAAAGGAGATGGGGAGGTTTGCTTTGGAATCGGCCGAGCACGTCCTCAGCTACTACGACAAATATTTCAATATCAAGTATCCCTACGGAAAGCTTGATCTGGTCGGCCTGCCGGATTTTTCCGCGGGCGCGATGGAGAATACCGGCTGCATTACGTTCCGCGAGATTCTCCTGCAAATTGACGATAAGAATGGCTCCGTAGATTTGAAGAAGACGATTGCTTCAGTGATTGCCCATGAGATGGCGCACCAGTGGTTCGGCGATCTGGTCACCATGAAGTGGTGGGACGACATTTGGCTTAACGAAGGTTTTGCTACCTGGATGTCGAGCAAGCCGATCGAGGCGTGGAAGCCAGAATGGAATTTCAATCTTGACGACGTGAGCCAGACGGGCGGGACGATGAACACCGACTCGCTGGCGAACACTCGTCCGATCCACCAGGCTGCCGAAACTCCGGCACAGATTCAGGAATTGTTCGATGGAATCGCTTATGGCAAGGCCGCCGCAGTATTAAGAATGCTGGAGTCTTACCTGGGCGAGCAAACTTTCCGCGCGGGTGTCAATGCCTATATCCAGCAACATCAATATGCCAACGCTACTGCGGATGACTTCTGGGACGCGCAGGCTAAGACTTCGAAGAAACCCGTTGACCAGATCATGCCCACTTTTGTGAAACAGGCGGGCGTGCCGATTATCAACGTGAAATCGCAGTGCTCCGCTGGCGCAACCACCGTGACTCTGGACCAGCGGCGCTACTACTATGACCGGGAGAAGTTTCAGGCGCCGAATGATGAACTCTGGCAAGTTCCTATGTGCCTGAAGTCGTCGGCTGGGGCGCAGAAGTGCGAACTGCTCACCAAGCGGCAAGAGACCTTTACGCTGCCGGGCTGCTCCACGTGGGTTTTGGCGAACGCGGGCGCCACCGGTTACTACCGCGTCGGCTACCAGCCTGATGCGGTGCGAGCCCTCGCGAGTGACGCCGAGAGCAAGCTTTCCCCGGGGGAGCGGATTGCTTTGCAAACGGACATTTGGGCATCAGTGCGGGTGGGACGCGAACCGGTGGGCGACTATCTTGCCTTCGCGCAGGGCCTGGGTAGCGACCGTAATCGCGCGGTCCTGGATGATGTTCTTGGGAGGCTCCACTTTATTGACCAATATCTTGTGACTGATAATGACCGGGACTCTTATCGGGTTTGGCTGCGGCAGTATCTGACGCCGATCCTCAAAGATGTGGGCTGGGAGCCTAGGCCGGGCGATAGCGACGAGCAAAGAACGTTGCGGGCTCGTGTGTTCAACGCTCTGGGGTACGATGCCCGTGATCCGGAGGTGCTGGCACAGGCGCGCAAGATCGCGGACAAAGCTCTGAATAATCCCGGGTCGGTCGATGAGGAACTTGCAGGTAGTGCGTTTGGGCTGGTGGCATTGACCGGCGATCAGGCGTTCTATGACCGGTTGATGGCTGGTTTGAAGAACCCGAAATCGCCAGAAGAGTATTACCTTTACTTCGTCACGCTGACCCAATTCGGCGACTCCAACTTGCTGCAACGGACATTGGATTATGCCATCTCGCCGGATGTACGTTCACAGGATGCGCTGCGCTTGATCTCCGACGTTATGCGCAATCCGGACGGGGAAAAACTGGCTTGGGATTTTGTTAGGCAGCACTGGGCGAACGTGGAGAAAGCCGGCGGTCCTTTTGCCAGTGCCGAGGTCGTGGGGGCAACCAGTTCTTTCTGCGACGCGCACATGCGCGATCAGGTCGTGGACTTTTACGCCGCGCACAAAATCGAAGCGGCGGAACGGACCTACCGGCAATCGATTGAGCGCATCAACAACTGCATTGATCTGAGGTCGCAACAGGAACCACAGCTCGCATCGTGGCTAGGACAGCACGGTACTTCCGCTGGAGGACAATAAACAGCGGGTGATCCCTTTCCTCCGTAAGTGTGGCCCGGTCGTGGGTCAGCCTCGACTGGGCCATCACGCACGAACGCGCAGTGGCAGTTTCTATCGATCACAGGAAGAGGCGTTGTTCGCTCGTTCGCTAAGCTTGAGCGAACGCCAAGCTTTGCTATAATCAAAATCGTTCCGCCCGCGTTCGGCATTGGAGCTTTTCTCGGTTGGCAATCCCGCAACAATCGACGTGAAGCGAACAACCCTCAGTGGACGAGCGGTTTCGAAACGTGGCCAGGTAGCTCAGGTGGTAGAGCGCAGCCCTGAAAAGGCTGGCGTCGGCGGTTCAACTCCGTCCCTGGCCACCACATTTCAAAGCACTTAGATCGAATCAGCAAAATCGCTTCAGTCCGCATTCAGTCCGCTGTTAGCGGGAGTAGCGCCGCCAAGAATGGCCTGAAGTACTTCCCCTTGGGCCGTCATTCGGTCCGCGCTTACGCTGTGTGCGTACAGTTGCAGCGTAGTCTTCACGTCCGAATGCCGCAGCAATGCTTGCACCGTTTTCGGGTCGGTCTTGCTGCGGACCAGAAACGATGCCAGCGAATGCCGTAAATTGTGGAATCCGAAACGGCATGGATCTCCCTCGGCGATCACTCCCGCTTTTACGGCTGCTGGCCGGAGATAGTCTTCCACCAGCATGTTTGCCGCCCGCGGCTTCTTACCGCCCAGTCTGAAGCTGGGAAATACCCAGTCTTCGGGTTGTGGGTAGGGCGTGCGGATTTGCCACGCCCGCATGAATTCTGCCAGCAGAAAATGCATCGGAACCGGAGCTTGTGACGCCTTGCTCTTAGGTTGTCCGACCTTTCCCCAAGTCCAGGTACGCCGCACGTGGATGAGCGATCCGTCGAAGTTTACATCCAGCCATTGCAAGCCCAAGCACTCGGAGATTCGTAGGCCCGTACTGGCAGCGAGCAGCGTCAGGGTTCTTTCCGGTTCCGGCAGATCTACCAAAACTGCGAAGGCCTGCTCCGGACTCAGAATCACCGCTTCGTAGTTGCTGATGGTCTTGCAGCGGACAAAGCGTAGCGGGTTGCACTCCTCTCGACGCGAAATGAGACCATAGCGCTGG
>Ga0182015_10000707_pt1 | contig 46990 bp, 45 predicted proteins | sample 712P3MmetaG_FD_120478 | JGI IMG/M metagenome (GOLD analysis project Ga0182015, IMG submission 120478) | Permafrost microbial communities from Stordalen Mire, Sweden - 712P3M metaG | ecosystem: Environmental > Terrestrial > Soil > Wetlands > Permafrost | place: Sweden: Stordalen | collected...
AAGCGAAGGCCGACGCGCCCTTCGTCGCCCATCCAGACGATGCGAGCCTTGGCTCGAAACACATTTTCGGTATCGGGCAGCGGGAAGCTCACATCAAGCGGGCCGGCGAAGCGCATCGGTTCTTTCAGTCCGTCCAATCCCATGCCACCAGTGCTCAGGTTCACGCCCTGAACGAGCACTTCGTCGCCTTGCTGGTTCTTGAGCGTGACAGCAAGCTGAATACGGGCGCGGAAGAATTTCTGCTGGTCGAGGCTGATGAATCCCAGGGTGTTCGCGCCATCTCCGGGCGCGACGTTGATGTTGTACTCCTTGAGCTTGCGGCTAAGCGTACGGCGGGAAATTCCCAATTGATCCGCTGCCTGGCCGCGATGGCCGCCACTTCTCTCCAGTGCGCGGATGATCATCTGCTCTTCCATGCTGTCGAGGTTGCCGACCGGTAAGGAAGCCGACTGGCGAAGCGCGGTCGGGCTGCCTGACATGGCGTCGGCAATCTGTGAAGCTCGAATCTCCGCCCTGGTGGATTGCACAGCAACTCTGGCGACGAGGTTACGCAATTCTCGGATGTTGCCCGGCCACGAGTAAGAGAGTAGCGCGGTGACTGCATCGGGTGCGAAAGAACTTCCTCGGGTCTTGAGGCCGAGAAAATGCTCAGCGAGTGCAACGATATCCTCGGGACGCTCGCGCAGTGGGGGCAACCGGAGTTGAAACTGTCCCACACGATGGAAAAGGTCTTGTCGAAAGCGGCCCGCCGTGACTGCTGCTTCCAAATCCTGATTCGTGGCGGCGACAATGCGGACGTCGACCTTAATTTTCCGGTGACCGCCAAGCCGGTAAAAGGGATATCCGTCCAGGACTCGCAGCAACTTGACCTGCGTGTGCAGCTGCAGTTCTCCGATTTCGTCGAGGAATAATGTGCCTAGGTCCGCCAGTTCAAACAGTCCGGGCTTGGAAACATCGGCTCCGGTAAACGCCCCTTTCTCATATCCGAACAGCTCGCTCTCGACCAGGTTCTCCGGAAGCGCAGCGCAGTTGATGTCGATCCAGGGGCGGCTGCGTCGATGCGAAGATTGGTGAATCGTGCGGGCAATCAACTCCTTGCCGGTGCCCGTTTCGCCTGTAATCAGAACGGTCTCGGTGTGCCCGGCAACGCGGTCTACCATGCGGACGAATTTCTGCATCAGCGGACTGGCAACGATGAAAGGCGAACCGTCGATCTCGCGGGAAACTGTGTGCGGAGACTCTTTTGCTTGCTTTTCTAGCGGCGATTGCGGGTCGTGCGGCGGCACGCTCCCAGCGATCTTCTTTGAAACTACGGAGAACAGAGCCACCATACCCGCGGGGGCGGATCTGTCGTCACGCAGAAGCGTAACGGAGAGCTCTATAGTAAGTCCTGTTCCAGACTTACTCTTAAACTGGCATTGCGATGTGAACTGGCCTTCCTGAAAAAGCGAGGCCAGCATCGCCTTGTGAAATTGAAGCTTCTCGGGACCGCTCCCAGACAGCACGAAATCAGCTAGCGTCTTTCCCAGAATTTCGCGGGGCGCCCGGCCTAAGGAATCGAGAGCAGCCGCATTGCAGCTTGTGATGATGCCCTGGAGATCGGCGGACAAGACGGGGACTGCCGCAGCCGACTGCTGATCCGGACGAATAACCGACGTCGCGTCGACGGGAACCCGAACATTAGCGGGGCCGACTTCTGCCGCTGCTTGCTCCGGTTTGATTTTTAATCCTGACATCTCTGCGTTTGGACTCGATCTTGACACAGAGAACAAGTGTTGCAGGAGGTATGCCGCTTTGCCGCATGACGAAGGTAATTGGTTACCTGCTATGTGGCAGCCACCCACCAAAATCGACTTCAGGTGGTTAGCCACAAAGCGCAATCGAGATGCTGTCGAGTTACCACCGTAAGCTTCTTATCTCCTTGTAACAACAATAGGATCTTCAGGATCAGGCCTCAACATGCCTTGTATGGAGTCATTCCATGCAAGCGGCCGGGGTCTGTCTAACCACACCCATGTCGGCGCAGACGAAATTATTTGTCGGAATCACCGTTTCCCTTGGCTTCATGGTGCTGGGCTCTGCCATCTGGCATTGGCAGTCCGCCGATCTCACACGCTTTCTCTGCTACTTGGCAGTCGCGGTTCTGGCGTCCGCCTTTAAGGTGCAATTGCCGGGCATCGACGGCACCATGTCAGTGAATTTCCTTTTCATTCTTCTCGGCGTGGTGGAGTTGAGCCTGCCAGAGACCCTGGTGATTGGCTGCACGGCCACTTTGGTCCAAAGCGTGTACCAGGCGCGCAACCGGCTGGATCCAATCAAGGTCGTCTTCAACGTTTTCGGCATGATGGCCAATGCCAGTGCCTTGTGCTATGCCACCTACCATAGTCTCGACGCCGTAATGGTCGCCAAGCCCGTGCTGCTGATGGTCGCGGCTCTGATTTTCTTTCTGGCGAACACTTTGCCAGTTTCCGTGGTCATAGCCCTTACGGAAAAGAAGTCTGTTCGCAGGATTTGGTCCGAATGCTACTTCTGGTCGTTCCCGTACTACATGGTGGGCGCGGCTGCCGTGGGGCTGGTAGGAGTTATCAATCGGCACGCTGGATGGCAGACATCCCTGCTCGTGCTGCCGCTTATTTATTGGGTATACCGCTCCTATCGGCTCTACCTGGCAAGGTTGGAAGCCCAGAAAGACCGGGTTGAGATCGAAAAGCGTCACGTTGAAGAAATTGCTTCGCTGAACATGCGCACCATCGAGGCCCTGGCTCTCGCCATCGAAGCAAAAGATCACACCACTCATACGCATTTGCAGCGAGTGCGAACCTATGCGGTAGAAATCGCCAAAGAGATCGGGCTTTCCTCGGACGAGATCGAAGCGCTGCGCGCGGCGGCTCTCTTGCATGACATCGGCAAGCTTGCCGTGCCTGAACACATCATCAACAAACCGGGCAGACTCACTCCCGAAGAATTCGAGAAAATGAAGGTTCATCCGCTGGTGGGCGCTGAGATTCTGGAGCGTGTCGCCTTCCCTTACCCGGTCGCGCCCATCGTGCGTTCGCACCACGAACGATGGGACGGATCAGGATATCCAGCAGGACTGGCTGGTGAAGAGATTCCCATTGGAGCGCGAATATTGGCGGTGGTGGATTGCCTGGACGCGCTCGCCTCAGATCGCCAGTATCGTCCAGCAATGCCGCTGGATCAGGCGATGCGTCAGGTGAAGGAACAAGCTGACACATGGTTCGATCCGAAAATCGTGTCGCTGCTGGAGCAGCGCTATGTGGACTTGGAAAAACTCGCGCAAACCCAGGAAGCCGGCTTCCTGCCCTCCGGATTTTCTAAGAGTCTTCGAGTGGAGCGCGGCTTAGCTCCGGCAACCGGATTTGAGAAATCGGCCGACAACTCTCCCGCCGAGTCTGACTTTCTCACCTCGATTGCGTCGGCGCGACAAGAGGCACAAGCCATGTTTGACCTCAGTCAGGATTTGGGGAACTCGCTCAGCCTGAGCGAAACGCTGTCCGTGCTGTCAATGCGGCTGCGCAAGCTGGTCCCTTACGATTCCATCGCCGTATTCGTGAATCGTAATGGTTGGCTGCTACCAGAACTGGTGAGCGGCGAAAACTTTCGCGTGCTCTCGTCGCTGAAAATTCGCGTGGGCGAAGGCTTATGCGGATGGGTGGCGGAGAACTGCAAGCCCATCATCAACGGAAATCCGCAGGTGGAAGCGGGATACAGCGCCGATCCAGAAAAATATGCAGCTTTGTCGTCCGCCCTGGCGGTCCCTCTGGAAGGCCTGAATGGCGTGGTGGGCGTGCTGGCGATGTATCACTCAGGTCAGGATGCTTTCACCCCCGATCATTTGAGAATTCTGTTGGCCGTGGCTTCCAAAGTGGCGCTTTCAGTGGAGAATGCGATCAAGTATCAGCAGGCCGAAAGCTCGGCAACTACGGATTTTCTCACCGGGCTGCCCAACGCGCGCTCGCTGTTTGTCCATCTGGCGCAGGAAGTCGCCCGTTGCCGGCGCATGAAGAATTCGCTCGCGGTGATGGTCTGCGACATCGACGGGCTCAAGAAAATCAACGACTCTTTCGGACATCTGGAAGGAGACAAGCTTCTGCGCGAGTTCAGTATTCGCTTGAAGGACGCTTGCCGCGGATACGACTATGTGGCGCGCATGGGCGGAGATGAATTTGTAGTCATGGCACCGGGCTTGACCTCAGACGCGGTCCTCGAAAAAGCAGAGCGCCTCAACCAAGCCGCGATCGAGGCTGGCCGCCTCACCTGTGGGCGAGAGGTAATTTCGTTGAGCGTGGGGACGGCATTCTGTCCGGAAGATGGATACGACGTTGAGGCCTTGCTCGCCGAAGCGGACCGGCGCATGTATTCAGTGAAGCAACGCCACCATGCCCAAGCGGCCGCCCTGGCCCAGGGTGCCGCAGGTGAATAAATGCTGAGATCGAAAATTGCCGGGCATGCGCTGGCGTTGGTCGCTACCATCGTGCTCGGAGGTCTTCTTTCCGCAACCTTGGTAAGACTTGCACCGGGATTCGATGCGGACGAACGACAACTCGACCCGCACCTGAACGCAGAGAGCGTGCAGGCATTCCGCGCCGCCCGGCAGCAGGATCACAACATATGGCGTTTCTATTTCCACTATATGAACCGGGCTGCGCATGGCGACTTGGGAACTTCGCTCGCTCTGGGCCAGCCTGTTCGCACGCTACTGCGAGATCGTGCGACGCTCACGCTGCGCTTGCTGACCGTCGGACTAGCGCTGGCATGGGTGGCGGCCTTGAGCCTGGCACTGACGGCTGCCTGGTTGCGGATCTCCACCTATGACGCTCTCACCACTATGGTGAGCGGAACATTCCTTTGTGTTCCCGCCGCAGTTCTGGCTCTGCTCTCGGTGCTTTGGAATGTGCCCGGGTCGCTGGTAATTGCGCTGATTGTCTTCCCACATATCTACCGGTACACGCGAAATCTTCTGGCCAAGTCCTACTCTCAGCCTCACATCATCACGGCGAGAGCAAAAGGCTTGGGAGAAGCTCGCATTCTTTTCTGGCACGTCGTACCTGGGGTTGCGCCGCAGTTGCTGGCTGTAGCGGGCGTGTCCGTGAGCATGGCGGTAGGAGCCGCTATCCCAGTCGAGGCCTTGTGCGGACTCGCCGGTGTCGGACAATTGGCGTGGCAAGCGGCGCTGGCACGAGATTTGCCTCTACTGGTCAACATCACGATCTTAGTGACAGTCGTAACCTTGCTGGCAAACTGCGGAGCAGATGTAATCGGTCACATGGTCCGGGGCCAGGAATCATGAATCTCTGGCGGAAGCTGGCGTGTGCGCTGCTGGCGGCGATACTGTGCGCGTCGGCCGCAGCGAACTGGCTGGCCCCCGCGGGATATGCGAAGCAGTACCGTGAAGCAACGGATGCCCCGCCTTCGCGTACGCACTGGCTCGGAACCGATGAAATTGGGCGCGACCGCTTTGCCCGCGTTCTCTACGGAACTCGGATTTCGCTGTTGCTGGCGCCGGCGGCGGCGCTGCTTTCCACGCTGATGGCTGCTTTGATCGGAGGCCTCGCAGGATATCTCGGCGGGATTTGGGCGCGAGTGGCAATGGCGGTCACGGATCTATTTCTGTCACTTCCCTGGTTGTTCCTGTTGATCACCGCGCGAGCATTGATGCCACTCAATGTGTCACCATTGTTTTCGGTAACGGTGACTTTTCTGCTATTGGGGCTGCTGGGTTGGACGACTGCAGCGCGAGTACTTTGCGCTACTGCCGGATCGCTTCGTTCCGCTGACTTCGTTCGCCAGGCGCGTGCTGCTGGAGTTTCCGGACAACGACTATTTTGGATTCACGTGATGCCGAACTTGAAGCCAGTTCTCTATGCGCAGTTCTGGATTTCGATTCCGGTCTTCATCTTGAGCGAAGCGAACCTTGGCATTCTGGGACTCGGCGTGGCCGAACCGTTGCCTTCCTGGGGAAGTTTGCTGAAAGAGTTGGAAGGCTTGGTTTCCGGGGGCGACGAGCCGTGGAAGTTTGTGCCGCTGATTTTGCTGGTGCTGGTGGTGATGTCGTTCCAGTTTTTGCTGTCCGGGCAGGAGCAGGTCACCGCATGAGGTCTCATCGGAGAATGTCAAGCACAATGAGAAGAACGTGCAGAAGAGCGATTGCAGTCGGCTTACTCTGCTTGGGGTCTCTAAGCGGGCGCGCGGTGGCTCAAGGTGGCGGCGAGCTGAGATTTTGCCTGCGCATGGAGCCCAAAACCTTTGATCCGCTGAGAGTGGAAGACGAAGCCTCCGCTGCCATCCGTTATCTGACCGGAGGAGTGCTGGTGCGCGTAAACCGGCAGACTCAGGAACTCGAACCGGAATTGGCACAGTCGTGGAAGGTCTCGAAGGACGGCCGAACAATAACGTTCAGCTTGCGCAGCGGAATTTCGTTTTCCGACGGCAGGCCATTTTCTGCCCAGGATGTTGCCTACACGATGCAGCAATTGATGGATCCTGCGCTGCATTCGGCCACCGGCGACGCCTTCCGTTCCGGTACAGGCAATGTCGAGACGAAAGTGATTTCTCCCACGCAGATTTCAATTACTTTTCCAGCGCCGGTGGCTGGGCTGGATCGGCTCTTCGACCAAGTCGCGATTCTCTCTGAACGCTCGCCGGGAAAAGAAAAAGCAGTCCTCGGCCCCTTCATGCTGGCCGACTACAAACCCGGAGCTTCGGTACTTCTGCAGCGCAATCCCAACTACTGGAAATCCGACGAGCAAGGACGAAAGCTGCCTTATCTGGCTGCAATCCGCCTCGACATTCAGGCAAACCGCGACGTGGAAATGCTGCGCTTCAAACGCGGAGAGTTGGACGTCATCAATTCTCTCGACAGCGAATATTTCGACAAGCTGGAGATGACTTCGCCGCAATTGGTGCACGATGCCGGCCCGTCGCTCGACAGCGAGCAGTTGTGGTTTAACGAAGTCGCGAAAGCGCCTATTCCGGCCTACAAGAAGAACTGGTTTCGCTCGGCCAACTTCCGGCGCGCAATTTCGGAAGCGATCAACCGCGAGGACCTTAGCCGCGTGGTGTACCACGGACACGCTCAGCCTGCGGTCGGACCCTTCTCGCCGACAAATCAATTCTGGTTCAACAATAAACTCAAGCCGCAGACCTACAGTCCCGACGCGGCTTTGAAGGCATTGAAGAATGATGGTTTTCGTCTGGAGAACGGAGCGCTCAAAGACAAAGATGGCAACGAGGTCGTGTTTTCCATCATCACAAACGCGGGCAGTAACACTCGTGAACGGATGGCGGTGCTGATTCAGGAGGACCTGCAAAAGATCGGCATCCACGTGAATGTGGTGACACTCGACTTCCCTTCCCTGATCGAGCGCATGACGCAAACCTTCGATTATGAGGCCATCATTCTCGGCTTGACCAATGTGGATCTGGATCCCAATGGCGAGATGAACGTATGGTTAAGTTCTTCGGAAAATCATCAGTGGAACCCGCAACAGAAGGTTCCGGAGACCGCCTGGGAAGCGGAAATCGACCGCCTGATGCGGGCGCAAGCATCCTCCACCGATCTCAAACAGCGCAAGGAGGCATTCGATCGGGTGCAGGAAATTGTGATCGAGGAAGAGCCATTCATATTCTTGATTAACAAGAATGCGCTCTCGGCTGTATCTACAACGGTCCACGGCGCCGCCCCCGTGATTCTGTCACCGCAAACGTTTTGGAATGCCGAGCGGCTCACGGTGTCGGCGAAATAGCTGAGATTCTTCGCCACGGATTTACGCGGATCAACACGGATCTGAGACTTACGAGCTGATTAGGTATAACCAGCATGCTGCCTGTAACCCCGCACGATCAGACTCTACTGTCCGCCCACCTCTCGGTGTGCTATGCCGGCAAGCCGCCAGTTTTGCGTGACGTGGAACTTGAGATCCAGCGCGGTGAAGTCCTTGGTCTTGTGGGACAGAGCGGTTCCGGCAAGAGCACGCTGGCCATGGCGATTCTCGGTCTCCTCGACAAGAAACACGGACATATCGAAGGCTCGATCCAGTATCAAGGATCCAACTTGTTGGCACTCTCGGAGCGCGAATTACGCACGCTGCGCGGTCGCGCAATTTCACTGGTATTGCAAAGCCCTCTCTCTTCCTTAAATCCAGCACTCAAAATACGCACACAACTCAAGGAAGCGTGGCGGGCGCATGCCTCCGGCACGAATGCAGACTGCGCGAATGCAATTCGAAGTTCTCTGCAGAGCGTCTCCCTTCCGTCGGATGACGAATTCCAGCGGAAGTATCCTTCCCGGATGAGTGTGGGACAGGCACAGCGTGCGCTGATCGCGATGGCGATTATGCATCGCCCGGCGTTGCTGATCGCCGATGAAGCAACTAGCGCCCTCGATGTAATCACACAATCAGAGATCCTCGCCCTATTTCGGGAGTTGAACCGATCGATTGGAATGACAATTCTCTATATCTCTCATGATCTCGCATCGGTTGCGGGAATTTGTGACCGCATTGCCATCCTTCACCAAGGCGCAATCGTAGAATGCGAAACAACCCAGCAGATCTTTTCGCGGCCGCAGCATGAATACACGCAACGATTGATGGCAGCGCTACCACGGGTCCTGCCTGCGAGCGCTTCGCCAATTAAGTCCGAGGCGGCCGGCGCACGGTAGGAATCCGCCTTCAACTCACCACGTAACCATGCGGACTCACCAAAGTAACCCAAGGTCCGTCCACCGGACAAAATAGCCCATGCCCGCCCGCGCGAGACATAGTGGCCCAAGGTGATGGGAAGCATCTTCATCAGAGTCAATAAAAACAACAACTTACGTAAACCTGATTGGTCCGCCCCGTGCACCCGACAAGCTGAGCTACAGCACAATTTCGTCCCACAGAAGGGTGAGAAGACCTTATGTCGCAGGAACTGAAACCGCAGAACCGGGGCCGAGGTGAACGACACAGCGCGGCTTGGGGTAAACGGTTGACCATGGTGTTGCTGCTCGTCGTGGCCGAGGCCGCTTTCGCCCAGAGCCAGCGAGGCAAGTTCGCCGCGGAGTTGCTACCGGCTGTCGCACGCGCCCACCAGGGTGTCGCTGGAAATGAGACGGTGCAAGTCATCGTGCAGTACAAGCTGGCTCCGCAGTCGCAGCAAGAAGGCAAAGTGCAGCGTCTTGGCGCCCGCTTGAATCACAGGCTCAGCATGGTCAAGGGCATCGCTCTCACGCTTCCTGTGAACGCCCTTCCCGCCTTGGAAGCTGACCCCGAGATCCTTTCCGTGACCGTCGACCATCCCTTACAGGGTCTGGACGATATCACCGACGATGCTACCAATGTTGATGCCGCCTGGAATGCCGGCTTCAAGGGCACGGGAGTCACTGTAGCGGTAATCGACAGCGGCATTAACGACACTCATCCCGATCTTTGGGATTCGACGGAGTCTCACTCGCGCGTGCTTTATCACCAGGATTTCACGGGCACGGCCAATACGAACTCCAGCGGCGGCAAGTACGACCTCTACGGTCATGGCACGCATGTCGCCGGAATCATCGGCGGCAACGGATATCTCTCCGGCGGAAACTACGCCGGCACCGCGCCCAATGTCAATTTTGTTGATCTGCGCGCGTTGGACCTCAACGGCGCCGGCACCGATAGCGGCGTCATCGCAGCCATTCAACAGGCCATCGCTCTGAAGAGCACTTACAACATCCGCGTTATTAACCTTTCGCTGGGCCGTGGTATTCCCGAGAGCTACACTCAAGATCCTCTTTGCCAGGCCGTAGAATCTGCCTGGAAAGCCGGCATCGTGGTCGTGGTGGCTGCGGGTAATTACGGGCGGTTAAGTGTGAATGGCAGCGACGGATTCGGAACCGTCACTTCCCCAGGCAACGATCCTTACGTACTGACCGTAGGCGCCATGAAGAGCCACGGATCATCTTCGCAGTCGGCTGAAACCTTGGCGAGCTACAGCTCCAAGGGCCCCACTACCTACGATCACGTGGTAAAACCCGACATCGTTGCTCCCGGCAACGACATAGTCTCGCTGGCAGCTCGCGGTGCCACCTTGGAAACCGATTATCCCGCTGAGTTGGTCACTGGCAGCGACGGGAACAACCATTACTTCACGCTCAGCGGCACCAGCATGGCGACGCCGGTGATTTCCGGTGCGGTTGCATTGCTCCTGCAGCAAAACAGCAACCTGACTCCGGACCAGGTGAAGGCGCGGTTGATGAAAACCGCATACAAAGTCTTCCCGAACTCGTCGGTCGCATGGGTTCCGCACCTCTCGCAGAACTTCACAAGCACCTACGATCTGTTCTCAATGGGTTCGGGCCTGCTCAATATGCAGACCGCGATATCCAACACCGACCTTGCTCCGGCCACGGTGGGTGCAGCACTTTCGCCCTCTGCGGTCTATAACCCGCTGACCGGAGTGGTTTCTCTGGTGAATGGAAACGGCAGCGTCTCTCCGAACTCGGTTGTTTGGGGAACTTCAGTGGTGTGGGGCACGTCGGTGGTTTGGGGAACGACCGTTTCTGGCAACTCCGTGGTTTGGGGATCGTCTTTACCCTGGAACAGCAACCTGCTAAGCGCCTTCAGCGTGGTCTGGGGTGCGAGCACCGGCACCGGTACTCAGGCGACAACTGTGGTCTGGGGTGCAGCGATGCTGAGTAATGACGCTGCATTTTCCGATGCTGGAGATGATGAACAGTAGCCCGTGTTTAACCAAGCCAGAAAGGAGAAGAGAACGATCATGGATCGCAAGACACGGCTAACCAAAATGTTCATCGGGATGATGCTCCTGGCGGCGATTACAAGCGCCGTCTACGCGGGAATCGGGAGCCACCCTGTGCACTCGTACTACGCCCTTGCGGTATTGGTGCTGGCTGCGGCGACGTCGCGCATGAAAGTGAAGCTGCCGGGAATTGAAGGCAATATGTCGGTGAACCTTCCGTTCCTGCTGATGGCGGTGGTGAACCTAGGCGCGGCAGAAGCTGTCTCGATCGCATGTCTCTCCACCGTAGTGCAATGCTGGCCACAGGGGAGCGTCAAGTTTAAGCCGGAGCAGATGCTGTTCAATGTCAGCATGATGGCGTTCGCCAGCAGTATGGCGAATCTAATCTTCCGTGCAGGTTGGGTCAGCAGGGCAAGTTGGACATCGCAGCCACTGTTGCTGGCCTCGGCGACCGCTGCTTTCCTTCTTGGTCAGACGGTTCCCGTAGCGGGCATCATCACGCTGACCCAAGGCCAGCCCATGAGACGTGTCTGGATGAGCATCGTACAGCTGTCATTCCCTTACTACGTGATAAGTGCGGGAATCACTTCAATGCTCAACCTGGTAGGCCGTAGCTTCGGCTGGCAAGCAGCACTCGTGGTATTCCCGGTAATGTATGGGATCCACCACTCCTACCGGTTATATTTTGGCCGCGAGGGTGAGGCTCGGCAGACTCCGCCCCTCGCGAGAGCGGCAGGCGCCGGCGCTTAAAGCCGGCTACTAACTAAACGTGGCGTTCCAGCTTTGCAAGCGGAACGCCACGTTTCTGGCGCAACACGTAATTCTCGATTGCCACACCTCCACCCCGTGGCGTGAAGTGATTTTCTAGAGCCATTCGGCCTTCTCTTAGCCCCACCTGCAACCTGATTCCAGCCCAAGATTCGTCCAACTGTGCGGTACTCCAAGTCTCGTGTCCCAAAGTCAGTTATTAAAGTCCCAGTCTTCAGCGCCGATGGGTGCAATAGCGGGCTTGAGAAGAAGAAGTCCTGCATGCCAATCACCCTCGACCAAAGCGAAGCGCTAAGTTCGATCCGGCTGGAAGGCGAAGTCGACATTACTTCGGCAGCGGAGCTGAAAAAACTTCTGCTCCAGGCTTTGGCATCCGGAAAAGAGTTGCAGTTGGACCTGGAGCGTGCCGAGGAACTCGACGTGACAGCCCTGCAGTTGCTCTGGGTGGCCGAACGTGAAGCCCGAGGGTCGAAACTGAGATTCACGGTAGCGGGGAGGCTCCCGGAGGAAATTTCAGCGACGTTGCTGGATGCGGGTTTTGAAAAGTTCCCGGTTCCCTCAAAACCGAATGATCAAAAGATTTCATGATCTCAAGACATTGCTGGTCATTGACGAACAAATGATCGACCAATTCAAACAAGCGTTTCTAGAGGAAGCTCGCGAGATTCTCGCAGAGCTCGAGTCCGCTCTCCTGGAGTTGAACGAGAATCGTAGCGACCGCGAGCTTGTGGGACGGGCCTTCCGTGCACTGCATACAGCAAAGGTTCGGGAGCGATGTTCGGCTTTGACGAACTTGCAGCATTCACTCATAACCTTGAAACCGCCTTCGATGCTGTTCGCAATGGAGAGCTTCAAGTTACCTCTGAGCTGATTAATCTTTCCTTAGAGGCACTCGATCAGATCAAAGCGATGCTGAACGAAGCATTGAGCATCGCAGTCCCGAATCGCTCCGTGTCCGACTAGATTCTGAAACAGGTTCAGCAGCTGATTGGAAAGCCTGAAAGCTGTCCCGCGGCAGCGATCAAAACTGCTCTATCGGGCCACGCGTCAGCTCCACCAACGGTTTCCTCGGCTCCAAGTCACGACTGGCGAATCCACTTTAGCCCCGGCCCAGACATTATGCGCAATGGCGCCAGTCTCCTTCTCTTATTGCGCGAACTCGAGCAACTGGGAAGCCTGCGAGTCACGGCCAGCATGGCGGCGGTTCCGCCGATCGCCGAATTGGAACCCGAGCGCTGCTACATCAGCTGGGACATGGTTCTGGCCACGGCGGCCGCGTGAGAAGCGATCTCGGATGTCTTTATCTTTGTCGCCGATAGTTGTGAGCTGACCATCGACCCGCTGGTCGAAACGAAGAGCGAGACGAAAACCGAGACGACGGGCGAAATGTCGACCGAACACGCCTCGGCGCCGGCGGCAACCAAGCTCTCGGACCCTATCGCCGCTGCGCCGGAGGTGCCGAAGCCGAAGTATCCACCCTGGGGACGGCGCGCCTCCGACACGCCGGATAACGCATCCAGCATCCGCGTTCCCGCTGCCAAGCTCGACCAGTTCGTCAACCTGGTGGGAGAGCTCGTTACGGTGCAAGCGCGATTGGGAGAAATCTCGACTCGCCGCGAGGATCCAGAGGTAGCTGCAGTGTCGGAGGAGATCGAGCGCTGACTTCGACACTGCGCGAGAATTCGATCAGCATCCGCATGTTACCGCTGCGCGCCACTTTTGAACGCTTCCGCCGGCTCGTCCACGACCTGGCGCGAGACTTACACAAAGAAGTCGAGCTCACGATTGAGTGTCATCGATCAGCTCCAACGATCCGCTGATCCATCTGATCCGCAACAGCATGGACCACGGCATTGAGCCGGCAGAAGTGCGTTCCGCCGAGGGGAAGCGTTCCACCGCAACCATCCGCCTGTCAGTGCGGCATTCGAGAGCCAGTGTCTTGATCGGCGTTTCCGACGATGGGGGCGGCATCAATGCCGGAGGCAGTTCGGGCGCGGGGCAGTGGAGAAAGGCCTAGTGTCAGCCGATGCGCAGCTCAGCGAAGCAGAGATTTTCTCGCTGATCCTGGCACCGGGCTTTTCCACGGCGCGGAAGATTACCGATGTGTCCGGCCGGGGCGTCGGCATGGACGTCGTCCGTCGCAGCGTCGAAGCGTACGGGGAAATGTCGAGATTGCCAGTAACCCCGGCGTCGGAACTACCGTCGCGCTGCGTCTGCCGCTCACGCTTGCCATCATTGACGGACAGTGTCGGAGAAAGCCGGAGAAATGCTGGACAAACTGGTTCCCGACATCTAGCGGACGGCCGAGTTGGTGCAGGAGATCGCCGCTGCCAGTAAAGAGCAGGACACTGGCGCCGAACAGATCAACAAAGCGCTGGTGCAGCTGGAGAAAAGTAATTCAGCAGAATGCTTCGGCTTCCGAGGAGATGCTTCCACTACCGAGGAACTCAGCAGCCAATCCGAGCAGTTGGTGAGTGCTCTATCGTTCTTCCGAACAGCACCCATGCTCCGACGAAGCACGGTTGCCAAACCGGCGAAGCACTTCGAAGCGGCCGGGCTACGAAGTAGTCGAGGCCGTCGATGGCAAAACGGCCTCGGCAAGGTCGGCAGCGGGAAGTTTGACTTGATCGTCACGGACCTCAACATGCCCAAATGGACGGTATCCAGATGATCAGCGCCGTTCGTGCGCTTCCGGGATACTCGTTCGTACCCATTCTCACGCTCACCACCGAATCTCATGCCGAGAAGAAAGATAGGGACGCAAGGCAGGAGCTGCCGGCTGGATCGTCAAGCCCTTCAATGCCGATCAGTTGATTTCAGTGATCCAGAAACTCGTCAGGTAACCACGCTTGGGGGGAATACGAAGTTCACGCTCGCTCCGCATCGGCCCCTCTTGGATGAAGGCTGCCAAACATCTCATCTTCGGAACTTCGCGATCAGGGTCACCCCACCGACCAGCAGCAAACCCCCAAGGGCTCTCCAGATGTTTGAGAGGATGATAAGACATCCGGAACCACCCGAAATGATCGATCACCAGAGACATAATCAGAGCAGCGGTGACCGTGAAAGCCAGAAACGGACCGGCTCCAACTCTGGTGACCCCGCCTATACCTGTACCGCTCCGACCAATCCACCGATCACTGCCCACCATGGCATGGAAGCCAAGTCTTTCGGCGTAGGCAAAGGATGGGGCATCATGAGGAAAGCTCCGGTAAAGAAAAAAGTAATCAGTGCGAACGACACCGCCGAAGCGAGCCAAGGATTTACCAGGGATTTGTTGAGCTGACCGTTCATTGCGGCTCCGCAGGATTGCAAGGCGCCGCCTAGAATGATGAATGGAATAACCCAGTTAGCGTTCATCTTTTTTCCTCGCGCAAAGTTCGTTATAAGTCCAGAGCCTTACAAAGTCGGGAACCACACTCGCATCAAGATCGCTCCACCTAGAGACACCAGTAGCGCAACCGGCATGGTCACTGCTCCCACTCTCAGGAAATCCCAGAAGCTGACATCGAGCTTTTCCTTGCGTAACGCGATGAGCCACAAAATGGTTGCCAGAGAGCCCGTAATCGACAGGTTAGGTCCTACGTCAACACCAATAAGCACGGCATCGGCGATCAGACCTCGTGCGTGGGCCGCCTGCAACGTGCTTCCAGCGATCAGGCCAAGCGGCAGATTATTGACTAGATTGTTCGCCACACCAACGACAAACCCAGTAATGAGAGTGCCAGCCGTAGCTCCGAGGCTCTCGGCCCAGACGAGCGATTCCTTCGTCTGATGCATTGCTCCTATGCTCTCCATCGCATCCACCATCACGAAAAGTCCGGCGACCAGCGCCAAGGTTTCCCAGCTGATCTCACGAGCCAATCCAATTGGATTGCTCCTCGCCTTGAGCGAGACCACGGCTGTGATCCCCAGAGCAGCCAGGCAGGTAGGCAAGCCAAGATCTTTACCCAGCGAGGACGTGGTCAGCAGGACGGCCACCATGAGCGCTAATCCGACCAGCACCAGCTTGCCGTCCGAGTTCAGCATCTTGGCTTCCACTTGGCATTCAATCGACGCGCAGAGCTGCTTCCGGAAGATCCAGCGCATCACCAGGAATGTGGCAACGATGGAAAGAAGAGACGGAACAGCGAAAGAAAGCAGCCACCTCCCGAGCGGGGGCATGTCATTGTGGAAGACAACCAGGTTGGCAGGATTGGAAATTGGCAGAAGGAACGACGCAGCGTTCGCGACAAAAGCGCATACAAAGAGGTAGGGTAACGGTTCGACTTTGGCCTTGCGCACTGCCGTTAAAATCGCGGGAGTGAGAACCACTGCAGTCGCATCATTGGACATAAAGATCGTCACGATTGTCCCTACGGCATACGTTAACGCGAACAGTTTTGAACAGGAGCCCCGGGCACTTCGCACCGCAACCGACGAGATCCAATCGAACACTCCATGCTCGCGAGCCAGTTCCGACAGGACCATCATGCCGATCAGAAAAAGGCAGACGTCCAATGCTTTCGCGGCAGCGCGACCGGCAAGATTCAACGGCACTAATCGGAAGAGGAGCAATAAGCAAACGCCCCCGGCAATCCAGTAAACCTCTGGAATATCGCGCGGCCGAACCAGCATCAGCACGATGCTGATACCAACGATCAGTGCCAGCAGCAAATGCGAGAGTGGAATCATCGACCACTTTCTCCTTTTTCGGTCACGCTGCCTTCCCATCAATTTCCCCAGCAGGCAGAGAGGCGCTCATCTCAGAAAGCGTTTCGGGGACCGCGAGCCCGAGCAACACAAAAACAAGTAAGGCTATGCCGGCCAAGCCTAGAAACGACGCCCGATATCCCAGTTGCTAAATTTAAGACTCCACCAATCGCATTGCTGGCCGCGGCTCCGATGCCAACCATGGTCGCCAGTGCCCCCGCCGCGACGTTGAATCGACCCGTACCCTGGGTTCTATCTTTGATAACCAGAATCGAGACAACAACAAATACGGCGTTGGCCACGCCGTCCAGCGTCTGAATCGCGATCAGCAACGCGGGAACATGAGTAAGTGCATAAAGCACTCCGCGTATGGGGAGCACGCCGAAACCAAGAAGCAACAGTGGTTTTCGTCCATTCGTCGCAGCCTGTTTCCCAATCCAGGCTGCGCTCCCCGTTATGACCAACTGCGTTACGATGATGCACGCCGACATGAACGGACCGATGCCTCAGTAGAAGATCCTTTTTAGATTGCCCTCGGGCTCGTGCGTAGTCGATTTGCCTGGGATCAATCGCAAGCAGGATACCTGCCGTGGGAATGGCCAGGAACGCAGCAGTCATGAAGATAGCGCGATAACCAAATCTGTAACTGGCGTATGCGACCAGCAACGCGCCGAACACATTCCCGGCAGAATTGGCTGCTTGATTCCTCCCAAACTGCTTGTCAAAGGCTCCGGCTCCAACTATCCCGAGGGTGATCGCCGCAACCGAAGGGCCGAGAAAAGCTACCCAACCGCCGATCAACAACTGTGCGGAATATACGTTCGCGAAGCTGACACGTCCCATCAGCAGAAGAGCACCCGCAACCAAGACGCCGAGATTCACCGCGAGCAGAGCCCTCTTGCGATGCACTCCGTCGATGACTGCACCCGCCGGGGCCTGCAGCGCGACAGTAACTAACCCTCTAAAGGTTAGCGCATAACCCACGCAGCCTGGATTCCAACCGCTCGAGGCAAGGTAAGCAGCCAGGAAAGGTTCCGGATCGGTTTGCACGTCAGCGAGAAAAACATTAAGCCACTCCAGCAGCCGCAAACTCTGGTGTTTTCCCTGCATGTCGTCGTTTGCAAAATATGTCATCTCTGTCTTGATGCCAATTCTTTTTTCTGTGCTTGCGGGACGCACTGGTATCGGTGGAAAACCTGTAGATCGCCGATTTATAACCCGAGCACCTTAAGGATAAAGTTCGCGAAAGCCGATGAAGAGTTATCGCAGACGAACCAATCGTTCCAAGAATTGAGGTTTGCTTCTCTTGGAAGGCAAGACAACTGCAATACGTTAGGCCGTGGGGGCGATCGTACCCCGATGAGAAGTCATTCTCGATTTGGAAAGGTATCTTCGAGGGGAAGTTGAGAAGCTGGACCCGAGCCAAAGATTATTCGGCAGACACCTAGCTGAGCCCCACTGAAGGCTCCGCTTGCTTCACTTCAGAATGTGTCTTACCCGAATATCTTCGCGAAAAAATGTCGCACGCCATCAAACATTTTCTTGTGTCGCACAGGCTCCGGAAGCGGCGGTGGCAAGACCATTGCGGGCGAAGGCGGACGCCGGGTCGACAACGGGAAAGAGGCAAGCGTGGGCGATGGTCTAAAAGTGAGGATGGCCTGAGCCTCTGCGTGGGGCTGATTCCGTACCGATGCCGGCAATTCTGCGATTTGCACTCCTGGAGCGGGCGCATTCAGGGGAACGCTGGCATTTCTATCCGCATCCGGATTTCCCGCTTCCATGCCATTGGAAGCCAGCAGGACGCCGTGCGGGGGAGGAGGACACCCGCAATCTACCGGCAGGATCGTATCATCGCCTGACGCGGACGCCGAGTGTAGCGCCGTATCCTCGGGACTTAGTCTTCCCCCGTGCAAAACGATCTGGTCCTTCGGCTGAAATTCAAATTTCCCGTCTCCCATCAGTTCATAGATGATCGCCGAGGAAGTGTTTCCGGGAAGAGTTCGGACGCAGGTATTGCCCTGCGAATCGGCGCGGATCGCGTAATCAAACTCTCCCGGACCGCGAAGCAGAATCCGGAAATCTGGAGTAATCACTTCGTCGGCGGAATTATCCAGAGTGATGTGCGTCTCCACGGCGCCGGACCCAATAGCCAACATCATGTCGGGACCGTTCCGGGAACGAGTGACCGAAACCGTGGTGCGCGGGCAAACATAAAAATTTCCGCCTCGCCGGAGGCGGAGTACGGTGGTCTCGGACGAAGCCGTGATGGACGCACCCGAAGCCAGCCGATCCACTGGTACGACATTGCCTAAGTCAACAGCGTCGACCGGTGCGGCCACGGGTGTCACCTTCTTTGCCTCCACCGCGCGCAGGCGCACCAACAGACGATTGCCGGCTCCTTCCCACGTGTAGTCCATCGGCTTTCGTAAATCGACTTCCACATGGACCAACGGCGGATTGGTGGCGCTCAGTTCGAGACTCACCCCGCTCACATCCTCACCCTTCACCGGCACCTCTTTGTGAGAAACCGACATGTTGGTATTCGGCAAATCGATCGCCAAACGCAGTGGCCCGTCTAATTTGCTGATGGTTGGCGTTACTGGAGCGGTGGTGATAATTTCAATCGCAGGCGGGCCATCGTCCAGCAAGAGTTTTAGATGAACGATTGTCGCGGGAGCCTGGGAACCGCGAGGAACTTCTTGTGCTCCCTGATTCAACCCTCCCCGGCCCAGCAGAAAAACAGGAAAGATAAACAGGGAAACTGCCGCGAGCAGGGTGGCGATGGAACACACCAATAGATCGCCTGCTTTTCGTTCTTGGCGCCGATTCAACAGTGGTCTCATGGCAGAGCGAAGGTTAATGTGACGTGAGTTTCAAAACTCGAGGGGCGTCCGTTGTGAACTAAGGGTTTGAATCGCCATTGCCTAACGGCATCGGCCGCCGCAGTCCTCAGCCCAGGATCTCCTTGCACAAGATTCAGCCTCTCGACTCTTCCATCCCTGCCTACCAGAACGTCGAGCACCACCCGCCCTTGCACGTGGTGTGCTTTAGCCTCGTCCGGATATTCGGGTTCCACGCGGTTTACGAGACGATCGAGGGCCGCTTGCTCTCGAAGGATTTCGGGGATTGAGGAATCGGAAACCCTCTTTTCGGCCAAATCATTCGACTTCGTCGATGTTGGCTTGGCTTCTTTGCCTTCAAACAAGACGATTCCTGAAGCATCACTGTCAGGCGTTTCCTCAATCTCCAAATCAGGCCCAGCTTGCCTGGCGCGAACCGACACAGGCTTTGAAGTCTTGGGCGGAACCGGAACGGTCGCAGCCGGGTGTGCGGCTTCAGTCCCTGGCAATGCAGGAGCGGCGGGAATTGGCGCAGGTGCCGAAGACTGTGGCGCGACAACCCCGGAATTCCTTGCTGCTGCGTGTATCCTGGCACGCGGGACAGTAGTCCGGGTCAACTCCCAGCCGACGAGAAGCGAAATTCCCACGATGAGAGCGGCCGTCAGCCACGTGCGCGCTCCCATAGCGAGCATGACCCCTTCGGCTTTTCTATCTGCGGGAACGAGCGCTCGTCTCTCGCCGACCTCTTGCGCCGGAGCCGGGGAATTGCCCGCTAAGTCGCCAGCAAATTCATTCACTCGCGCAATGGTGTCCGCGACGCGATGCGACAGCGATTGTATTTTCACCAGATCGCCAGCTGCGAATGCGTCAGCCTGCGGGGAAAAAGCGCCGAGGACGCCTAATCTCTCTGAAGTTTCCTTCAGCACGGGGAAAAGCACAATCGAGCGGGCACCCACATTGCGGCAAAGCGAGACATCAAGTTCAGTGGAGTTATCCGAGTTACGAACATGCTGCATCGACGAGGTGTGCAGGCAAGCCTCCACCATTCGCGGATCGCGGCGCAGATAGGCAACAAACTCGGCGGACGTCGCCCCGTTCATGGCACGGTAAACCATCCCACTCTTCCGTGTTAAACCAATGAAGGCTCCGGTCGCACAAGTGGAGAGCCGGGTTTGATAGACGATTTGTTCCAGCACCAGATCGATAGCAGCGTCTGCCCGTATTACCTGGTCAGTTTTCTTACTCTCTCGTACATGTCTATCGAACTTGCCGCCGTGAGGGAGTGCCGTTGGACGTATCGGCGAAGCGGGCGTTTCATCGGAAGGAATCGAGTCGTTGGGCGCGCCGTTCGCCAAGTTAGGATACGAGACAGCTGTAGAGATTTTGTGCTCGGCCCGGAATAGACGTCTAGACTTCACTGGCACCTTGATGCGGCGGCTTTGTGCACGCCGTAATTTCGACGATTTGAGGAAACGTTGAAATCCTCTTCAGTCTTGAGCCCATTTCACCGCTTCTTCTTATGATCTCACCGAGACCTCATTGGCGTAAATCGCTCGGATGGGCCAGTTCTTGAAAAGTGTTACTTTGGTTTGCGGGCCGTTCTCCGGGATTGGGCTCCCCCGATCGCGCAAACCTGCCCACAATCCCTGAACGCGTTGACACTCCCATCTTCACCATCACCAGCCGGAGAAAAGCTTTCACGGTATTTGGACTGATATTCATACGCTTCGCAATCTCTTTGCTGGTCAGTCCCTGCAAAAGAAGTTGGACCGTTTCCTGCTCTCTGGGAGTGATGTCGAATTGTGCAATCAGGTCGCTTGTCATCGTAATGCCCGAAGAATTTCTGTCGAGAACGATTGCAACCGGATGGTTTTCGGACAAATCGGAGAAAAGCTGGAATGACCGGCACACGTAGCGACGCCTGCCGGACTGATATTGCCGGACGAATTCCAGGTCCTTGGATTGGTGGTTGACCAGACCGGAACGAATTTTGTCGCGGAGAAATAACTGCAGATGCTTAATCTTGTCCGAACCGTTGGGGAATGTCAGGATCTGTACCGCGTTTTCATTGGTAGCGAGTGGATGAAATTTATCATCCATCAACAAGAACCCAGGTTCCGAGTTGGTGACCGACATGGCATACTCCTCTCGTCCTCTGGCCTGTGGTTCCTTCGCGGCGAACCTCTGACCGGGGACTTACGTCTACGACGGAGTTCAGCGAACTAGACATTCAGGGGACCGGGGGTCAAACCAGTTCCGAAACCGGCAACTGGCAAACGAAAGTGAAGAACTTCATTGGCAAATGTTGGTTTCCAAACTCCGACTCTGAGGGGGGCTGCGCAATTCTGCGTACGGCTCAACGTGACGACTCAAAACCGGCAGGCCGCTTAGAAGTCCAAGTCTGGGGTTGACGAGTGCTCTTTCGCGGGAGAGGAAACTATCGGGAGTTTGCCATCTCTTAGGCTAGTTGTCAAGACAGTAATCTTTTCGTTACTCTTTGGTCTACTCTATATGGATTAGTCAATTGGCCTAACCTGAACGGCTCGTCCATCCGCCCTCTTGTGCCCACACGCGCAGGTGGTCTACTCTTAAAACTACTCCCCTCGCGGTTTGAAGTGTCTCCATGCCTGGCACTGTTCGAATTCGTTCCCTGATGATCGTTGCGACCGGATTGTTCTTGGCTCCAATTGTCCTTGGTCAGTCCGTCGGAACGGGTTCTGTCCCTCAGTCTTTCTCGTCGCTGTCCAGCAATCCGAAGGTGACCTGCGTGAACGGCAAGCTCGCGATCAATGCCCAGAACACGACGATGAAAGACTTGTTGCGTGCTGTGAGCCTGGCTACGGGCGCGGTCATCGAATTTCCGAACGAGCACGCCGCCGAGCGCATGTCTGCGACCATCGGGCCCGGGCCGGTTCGGGACGTCCTGACAACCCTGCTCAACGGGTCGGGATTCAACTATGTGATGGTGGGATCACAAAATGATCCGGGCACGCTGCAACGCATGATTTTGACGGATGCAGAACCTTCCGCTCAACCGCAACTGGCACAAACTGAGCAGGTCACGCCGCCGGCAGTCACTGCGACGCAGACCCCTGCAAACGCGTTTCTTTATCAACCTCCAGCCGCTTCCGCTTCGGTGCCGTTGACCCGCGAAGTTCCCATTGTTCCTCTTGAAGCACCGAAGGAAGCCGTTGCTCCTGAAGCTCTGGGGCAAATGATGCGCGACCTGGCACAGCAGATTAGACAAAAACAGCAGGAGCAGGGAGTGGTTCCGGCTCCGCCGCCACAGAATACGGCACCCCCGCAGAACACACCTCCGACACCTCCGCCGCCGCAGAATACGCCTGCCCCGCAGCCGGACACGGCTGAGGCCCCGCAATAAATAACAGAAATAGCGATCGGCTCAGCAGTGCGGATGTCTCGATCAAGGTGGCGGATCACGTTTGCGCGGAGAGCACGAATTGCAACGACTCTTCGCGTTCTCTTTTCGGCTAGCGCAATATGCTTGGCCTCACGAAGAGTTGGTTCAGATGGAGATTTCCCGGCGCTTGGGAGATCAGTGGATCACGACCGTTGGCTGATTCCCCATCCCCCACGCATCCACGAGTTTGACTTCGACACCTCCTCCTACCAACGGTCAAATCCTGATCGGATCGATTGGCAAAGCGCCCGTGCTTGGTACACTCACCGCAGGCCAGAACATCAGTATTACGAACAACCCCTACCTGCCAAGACAAACGCCGAAGCCGGCTTGCCTCCCGATGTCTCCGCATCTGCCGCCTTCAAGGCGTAAGGAACGCTTAACAACAGGATCCGCGACTGTTCCGCTTGCCCATCGGAGCGAACGCCCAACCAGCGGCCTTCGCCCGCCGAGAAAATCTCTAGGGGCAAACCTGGCTCATAGCTCGCATATAGTGGCCCGTTGCGTCCAGTGACACGTTCTGGCTCTCCTGCCAGATGGAAGCTTGATCGTTCTCGTCTTTGTACAGGCTGAACGTGATTTCACTGTTGCCCGTGAGCGCCCTTCCGTTCTCGTCCAGAACGCTCCCCTGGATGCGAATGAATCGAGGTACCGTTGCCGTTGACGCTGTCGATTGCTATCCATCCACTTGCGCGAACGCAAACAGACTCGAGACCAGATACGTTAAGATGCAAACCAAAACGCGAGTTAGCTTCGCCCACTCTTGCTGACTTATTCTGCGATGCGGTTGAACAATCGATCGGTCGGCGTAGCGAGGAAATCTCGGAGTAGTCAACCAGTCCCCCTCGATGCGGAGAAGCTCAGTGTGTGAGTCGCTAGAGCGGCTGACGGCGGCCGCGGGGAGGGCCTTTCATCGAGGGCGACTGTCTGAACAAGTCGCGCCATGACAGACTTCATTCCCGAGTATCGGTTGGATGAAGTTGTCCTTTAACGAATAAATCTTCATGTCTTCTTACACAATCCTCCGCCTGGCTTAGCCAAAGGACCTAGCATTTTGGATTAGGTACGGGTCGCTCTCTATTCTGAACCAAAAGTGGAATTGACGGGCTGCGGTATTTGAGTTTAGATGTTGGCCGGGATGATTGGCCGGACAGTGCTGATTTCCTGAATCTGCTGGCTTTCGGGCCAACCAAACGGGATTGGAAAACATGACGAGCATGAAGATGCTGATCGTAATTCTTTTTGTGACGGGCTTGTCGTTCGCTCAAAACGCGGCCAACGCTCCGAGCGCTCCGCCCCCGCGCGTAGCCACTGCCGACGCAAAGAACCACGTCGGCGAGACTGCAACCGTATGCGGAAAGGTCGTGGACAATAAGATTCCCAAATATGGCATCGCAGGCCGCGGCAAGCCCGTAACCTTCGATCTTGATGAGCCACAACCGAATCCAGTGTTCTATTTCGTGGCATTTGGAGCGCAGCCTGGAGGACCGCAGGAGGTCATTGCCGCTTATCAGGGCAAGCGCGTATGCGTGACTGGCAAGATCAATATGCAGCCCACTTTCGCACCATTCATCTTGGCGGCCGACCGCGCCCAGATCAAGATTCAGCCAGAAGGACAGTAGCGGGATAGCCCACCACCCCCGGACTTGAAAGCGGCGACGCACTTAGGAATGGATGTCACCGATTTCGATCGTTCGTGGCTGGTTCCAGTTCGGAGGAACCGAAAATGAAATCACCGCAGTAATCGAGGGGACAGAATGAAGAAACGAGTTCTAATACTGTTGCTACTGTGTGGAGGTGTCGAGTTATCGGCTCAAACCATAGTTCAGCAGTTTGCCGCGATTAGCGCAGGAGAAGCCACCACCTCAGACATGGACCTCGAGCCAACTGCCAAGGGCAGTACGCTCATCGGAATGCCACTCCAACTTACTCCTGGTGTGAAAGTCTTGAGTGTCACCGACAATGCGCCCGCAGGAGGCAACACCTACAAACTAGCTTCCGGTGCAAGGTCATCATGTCCGGAGGGTCTCCTTGATATTTGGTATTGTGAGAATTGCAATCCAGGAGTAACTGAGCTGCAGTTCCATTTATCCAGTCACACGAAAGCTAGTCTTAATTCATTTCTTGAAGTTTCAAGTCTGTCCTCATCCTCGTTGCTGGATGGAGACGGCGAGCAGCTAAGCAATGGGATTGCAAACAGCGAAGGTCAAGAGGTTGGGCCGAAAATTACAACGACGGCAACAGATTTTATTGTCGCTCGTTTCTTTTCGACCGCTCCTTATCCAACCGGCGTGACTCCGGCGCCTTGGGTGTTTAAGCCTTCTTATGCTTACGTGCTGAACGCGCCAGCGGGGAGCTATCAACCCACTTTCACTGGAGGAAAGGCCGGGGACACTTTCTGCATGAGCGTGGCCGCCTTCAAGATCGCCGGATCCGCTCAAAGTCCACAATCCCTTCTCAAGAAACACTAAAGCCGCTGCCGCAGGACCGCTGTCGCTAGTGGAAGGTCAATTCTTGTTACGCCGTGAACATTAGCGGGGGAAGGGCTGCCAGCCAGCCTTCTACTTCTTCACTGCATCTTCAGATGGCACCAGCGCGGTGTTCTGCTTTTTCGCCACGGTCGGGCCCAACTCTTGCATCACCGTTTCCCGCAGTTTGCCATATCCGATGGCGCCACTCATGAAATGCCCGTTGATGAAGAAGCTGGGTGTGCCCTGCAATCCGAGCCGCAGACCTTCCTGGGAATCTTTCTTCACAGGGGCAGCTTGTTCTCCGCTGTCGAGGCATTGATCGAAACGTGCGCCGTCGAGTTTGAGCGCGCGAGCCTCCTCTTTTAGCTGAGAAGGTTCAATCTTCTTGGTTTCAAACAAGGAATCATGAAACTCCCAGAATTTCCCTTGTGCGCCGGCACAGCGCGCGGCCTCCGCTGCTTTTGCCGCCAGCGGGTGCATCGGAAGCGGAAAGTCCTTGTAAACGATCGACACGAAACTGCCAAATTGTTCCCGCAGCCGAAGGAGATCTTCATTTACCTTCTGGCAGTAAGGGCACTCATAGTCCGCGAACTCGATGATCTGGACCGGAGCTGTCTCGGAGCCAAGCCGCTGAGCGTTTCCGACCTCGACATGAGCGCTCGGCTGGCTCAGCTCAACTACAACCCCATATTGCCCTCGAAGATCGGCGATGTATGCGTCGCGCGCCTTTTTTGTACGAAGTTGATGAACCGTATCGATGATGTGGGGTCGCGCGGACTCGTAAGACTCCTCGGTTTGCACGCCCTCATAGTAGAAGCGGAGCTGATCTTCTGTTGGTTCGGGGACGTTAATCGCGACGTGACGCTTGAATAACTCATCCATGGTCACGCCTTCCTTCTTCGCCTGCATTTCCAATAACTGATCGTCAATGAACTGGTCGAGCGCGTCGCGTTCGGCAAGATAGTACTTATATTTGGCCTGAAGCAGTTTGCCCGCTTCCTTGTACTCCAGTTCTTCTGCCGTCACCTTGCGGCCGGCAAACTCAGCTACTACGTTAGAGTCATTCTGGCCGATGGCTGGAACCGACGAAGTAAACAGAGCTATCCCGAGTCCGAGCCCTATCAGAGTCTGCTTGGTCAACATTGTGGAATTTCCCCTCTTTAGAAATTAAGGACGCTGTCTTTATGGGGGGAGGAAGAGCTTCAGAACATTAGAACATGAGATAGGTTGCGAGGCAATCAGAACATCAGACAAACTAAAACCCGGACACCGGTCGTAACCCCGGCGTCCGGGATGTTTCCGTCTGGCTCGGCTGAACAGCTTCCAGAAGAAGTTGTTTCAACCGTGCCGCACTGCCCCTTTCACGCCCAAAGATTTAGAAGTTAAAATCCTTGATCGTGCAGGCGCAGGGCGAGCCGCTGAGCAGGTTGTCGAAGTAGCAGAGCTGCTCCAACAGTGATTTCTCACCAGCGCCGAGGTTCGAATCCGCGAACGTGGTTTCCGTCTGGGAGTAAGCTGCTGGCCCGAACGGATACCTGTTGGCAACGCTCTGGATGTGGGTCGCCCAGCCACGCAGACCAGCGGTTGGTGTGTTGGGTGCGAAGTTCGTGTTAACGTCAGATTCGGTCGAAGAAGAAATGACCTTGATGACGCCACGTGGCGGCACGATGCCTCGGATGGGAAACGACGTGAGCTCCCTCTTCACGGATTCCGAGAGCAGACCGTCGGGAGTTACTTCGCAGCTGCAGCATTGGGTCAACTCTTCGCTGTCATCGAACACATAGATCGACGCCCACAGGTTTGCGCCTGTGTCGCCATCATTGATGAAACGTACAGTTGCATCCGGAGCAGCGGCGACGTTGTTGGCATAGTAGGTGACGAAATAGACGCTATTGTCACCAACGTTTTGAGCCACAGCATTTCCTGAAGCGAGTCCTAGCATCAGGGTAATGGCCAGTACCGAAAACAGCAAGGTTCCAATCTTCATTGTGTACATCCTCCTGTACCTCTTCTTGTTGTGGCGTCTCGGCGGCTGTGGGGAGGATCAGCTATGAGCGCGCTTGCGGAACTTTCAACCTTTTGCAAGTTCTTTACAATTACCCACGTGGCTTAGTCGGAAACACTAGGTGCGAGAGCTAGTCCTTAGGGAGTAGTTCCTCGCCCCATTTCCTGCTCGGCGGTCACGGTTGCTGCCCGCCGTACTGCCTGTCACTTAACTGGTCTGTTCCCGACCAGCGGGGGCAAAGTTCGGAACATCCAAACTCTAAACAACCGCTTCAACCGCCGCAATCCTGCCCATGGATTAGTCATTTTGACTAGTTCGCAAGTATTGGTTCTCCGACCCTCAAATCCAAGACTAGGCTTCGCGCGGAATTCTTGAGGAATTTCATGATCCGGGCCTCTCCATTGCCTTGACAACCGGCCAATTCAGTGGGAAACTTAACCGCTTTCTCCCCTACCGGTTCGCTGGTGGCGCACTGCTTCCCCCTCCGCTGCTGACAAACCCGGTTAGTCCCAATAGCCTAAACGTCGTCAGCCGTTTTTCGCGCATGCCGAGTCCGTGTGAACGGCTCAAGCGCAGGTGAGCGTCACGTCTAGCAATTGTTGTTGATAAGAGAGGATCCGTCTGTGGACCACGAAGTCGAAAGCAATGGCGAGAGAGTCCTCAAGATCACAAGGAATAGGCCATGACCATTGGGATCTCTGAACCTGGGTTCCTAATCCTGGACTCCAAGTTGAATCCTATCGCCTGCAATCACCAGGCAATCACGATTCTTACGTTTCCCAATCTAGCGGAACAGGTGAAGCGGGTTACTGTTTTTTTGGCGGATAAGATCCGCTTCAGTTTGGTCAATCGACAATCCAGAGATTCTCTGGAATTCGTCAAAGAATTCAGGTCGGGCAATCGCCGGTACAATTGTCGGGTCTTTCATCTAGATTCCCCGGATAAAGGCAGCCTCGTTGTACTCATACTAGAGCGTTTTTCGTCGCGCTCCGCGGCTTTATCGCAGCTCTCCCAGGAATTTGATCTAACCGTTAGGGAACAGGAAACTGTCCAATTGCTGCTGCAAGGCCTGACCAGCAAAGAAATCGCCGCGCGAATGGACATCAGCCCAAACACTGTAAAGGCTTTCTTACGCCTGGTTATGGTGAAGATGGGTGTCTCCACACGCTCCGGAATCGTTGGAAGAATTGTTGGGCCTCTCTAGCCAGCGTCAAGTCGAAAAGTTAGGCGTGGGGAACTAATCCATTTGAGGACTTTACTTCAGGTCGCACTCACGTAACATCGCAGTCTGTCATGCGATCTTACGATGTAGAGCGCAGGAGATATCCTCGATTCCCACAGACTTTGGAGATCGAGGTTAACCCCGTTCCTCCATTCGATTCCACCGATAATTCCATGACACCGATTCTCGGGCGAGCGCAGAACCTGAGCAAAGGCGGCCTTTGCCTATTGAGTCAACAGCCGATCTCACAGTCCTCCCTCTTGCGCTGCGAAATGTCGGCGGCTGAGGTTCCCGTTCCAATTCCCACCCTCTTGCTCGTCCGCTGGACTAAGAAGCCCAGGGTCCGCGGAAATAACTATCTCTCTGGACTGCAATTTCTAATCTGAGCGTCGCAACGGCATCCGCAGGATCAATCAGGCAATTTTGGGTGGTTTCACTGCCTAACACCTAATTGTTACTACTTTTGGGCTAGCTACAAAGGAGAATTACTGATAGAATACCCCCAGCGTATAGTGAGTGTCTCCATCGGGCGTTCCCCAGTCATCCCTCCTCCAGATTGGGGTCATTCATCAGGCGGTGAAGCATGGGACTTGCAGGCGCGGGAAAAACTTCGCGCGGCGCAACCGCGCACATACGCCGTGCCCTCCTGCTTTCATTCGCAGCCATCCTGTCGGGATGTGGTGGCATGCCTCCGGGAATGGGTTCCCCCCCTGCCAGTAAGACGCTAGTCTCAATTTTGATTTCGCCCGTAGCACCTTCCGTTGCCTTGGGCCAGAGTCAACAATTTAGAGCGACCGGCGTGTTCAGTGATGGCACCAAGCAGGACCTCACGCAAACCGTTTCTTGGGCGACTGCGCCTCCTTCGGTCGCGAGCATCAGCCAATCCGGACTCGTGTCGGGCAAACTAACCGGAAGCGCCACCGTCACGGCAAGTTCCGGCGCAGTCACGGCCTCCGACTCTCTTACCGTTTCGCCAGCAGTTCTGATGTCAATTGCGGTTAATCCGCAGACGGTCTCGGTTCCGAAGGGCGCAGCGCAACAGCTCAATGCCATCGCTACTTTCAGCGATGGCTCTCAGCAGAACATTACGAACTCGGCGACCTGGTCCATCGCCCCATCCGGCATTGCGACCGTGAGCGCTGCTGGAATGGTCACGGCTCAGGCAATCGGTTCTGCCACGATCACCGCTTCCTCGGCTTCATTAACCGGACGTGGAGCACTGAATGTGTCGCCAGCCGTTTTGGTGTCCATTGCAGTGACTCCGCAGGGTGTCTCGGTTCCCAAGGGCGGCGCGCAACAGCTCAGTGCGATTGCCGTCTTCAGCGACGGGACTCAGCAGAACGTCACGAGCTCGACGATGTGGTCCGCTGCCCCACCTAGCGTAGCAACCGTGAGCCCAACTGGCACGGTCACGGCTCAGGCAGCGGGTTCTGCGACCGTGATCGCGAGTTTTTCTTCGATGAGTGGAAGTGACACTCTAACCGTGTCGCCTGCCGTCATGGTATCGATCGCGGTGGCCCCATCGAATTCCTCCGTGGTGCAAGGGACGAGCAAACAACTCACCTCCTACGGAATCTTCAGTGACGGCAGCTCTCAAGACCTCACGAAGTCGGCAACCTGGTCCTCCGCAAATTCTTCGACCGTGAGCGTCAGCCCTGCGGGAGTCGCGGTCGCGAACGCAGTCGGCTCCGCCACAATTTCGGCCAGCTCCAACGGACAAACGGGATCAGCGAAGATTACAGTGATGCCCCAGCTGCTGGTGAACTACTTCAGCAATAACTCCCTCACAAATCCAGATGCAACCGTCCAGGTCTCCAACGTCGGAATGACAGGCGGCACGCTCTGCGCGATGATCTATGTCTTCGACGCACGGCAGGAGATGACCGAGTGCTGTGAATGTTCGATATCGTCGGATGGCATACGGACCCTATCCGTGCAAAATGATCTGACACGTCATCCCGCCACCGGTATCACACCACAAGCCGGCGTAATCGAGATTGTCTCCGCAGCAAGTGTAGGTAATGAGTCCTGCGATGCAAGCAATGCTTCCCCAGCGGGGGAGCTCGTTGCGTGGGGAACCCACTTGCAGCTTCAAGCGGCAAATACGTTCACTTCAACTGAATCGCCGTTCGATATCGTGGCGCTTCCTTCAACCCAGTCAGCGGTACTGCAAGGCCTATGCGGATTCCTCATGGCAAACGCTCCAGGCATCTGCACGTGTGGCACCGGCGAATAGCGTCGATCACTCGCCAACGAACGTCAACAACTTACATTTCGTGATTAGTCCTTTCGGAGTCGTGCCTCGCGCCGTTCGATCGTGTATAAGGCTGAAACAAGCACGCCAGAACGTGGGTTTCGAAATGACAACAGACCGAATTCACCTGAAGGATGCGGACGAGGCTTGGATCGCGAAGTATAGAGCGGCAGTAAAGGAAGCTCCGGTTAAACGATCGCGTTCCAGCAAGATCCGTCAAGCTCTCATCCAGGCCCACACTCTGGTGTTTTCACGCGTCAACCGGATCCTGGATCGTTGGCTGCCAGCGCGTTCGCAAAGCTCGGCTCAGCCTCCTCAGACTTCGGTCGTCCCACCCCAATCCGCAAGCGGAGCCATTGCACACGCGCCGACAGGCGGGTTGACCCCGCTTACTGGGAAGGCACTCATCGCTGAGAAGGCGGATGACTGGCGAGAGAAACCGGTAGCTTGATTCCCCTACAGATCCCAACCCAGTGACAGGCTGGCCTCCGGCGGCGTTCAATACCGATCTTGCACTTCCCCCGCAAACGCTCGCAGCTTTCGTGGACCAGCTTGCGGAACCTGCGGAAGGGCCTGCGGGGAAATGGCTTCGGAATCAGGACAGACGACCTTGCCGATGATGCCTGAACGCGTGGAAACTCCCATCTTAACCATTACCAGCCGAATGAATGCCTTTACCGTGTTCGGACTGATCTTCATGCGCTGCGCAATCTCTTTACTGGTAAAGCCTTGCCGTAGGAACTGCACAGTTTCCTGCTCCCGAGCGGTTAAACCAAAACGTTCGGAAATCTCCGCGATCGTCGCCGACCCATTGCTTTTCCTTTCGATCATGACAATCGCCAGGCCTACCGATTGCCCCGCACCATTCTGATGAACGGCCGCGACGTCGAGCGGAAAAGAGCGGCAAACGTACGTCCTCCTGGCCGATTGAACTTTGCCCGTAAGCCCTGTCGCTGAATCGCGCTCGGCCAGCGAGGTATGGACTTTTTTGGCAAGCCAGGTATCGAGATTACTGATTTTTTCCGGTCGCTCCGGAAATGTGAGTATCTGGAGCACCTCAGCATTGGAAGCAACCACGCGCAAGGACGAATCCACAACAATCATGCCCGGTCGGGCTGGCGCAGAAGACACTCGGTTTCCCCTTTTCAAATGATGCAACTTGACTTTGCCTTATCAGACGTTTTGGGGGCTCCCAACTCGATTACTTCGACGCACTCAGCAGATAGACTCGCAGTCACAGCGATTCTATCTCGCTGATGTCTAACTATATTAGGAGGCAAGCGCTCACTGGGCAAGGGACAACATAGGACATTTCAGGACATTGCAGGACATTTGGCCGAGGCATTCGGCTTTAGCTTGTCGGCAAGTCCACCCCAGAGAAGCGTTTGCAGGCATCGAGCAACTGCCCCTGCCTCCCTACATCGCGAGCAGCCGAGTTCGGTGTACGAGGCTGCATATGATAGAAGTACTCGCCGGTCACCGTCGCCGCCGGGTCGTCGCTCACCGCAAGCCAAACCTGAGTGCGATGCCCGGCCTCCAGGTCATCCGGCGCACCGGCGCCTCCCATTTTGGTTGCTAGCCAGCCAGGCTCAAGAGCATTAGAGAGGACATCCGTCCAGCGACGCGCAATGGCAAAGGCCAGAAGCACACCGTGCAGCTTCGTATCCGAATAAGCCTGCTGTCCCTGCCATGGACGGCGCTCCCAGGCGAGATCCTTCAGGCTCGCGTCGCCGCTCTTGTGCAAGCCAGAACTCAAGTAAACGAGCCGCTTCGGCTCCTGGACCAGCGCGGTCAGGATGTACGGTGCGAGCGTGTTGACGGCAATTACATGAGGCAACCCGTCTTCGGTCGCGATGCGCCGGGGCTCCCGATATCCGATTCCTGCGTTGTGGATGACGGCATCGAAGGAACTAAGCGCATTGACCTGTTCGGCCACGTGGCGGGTTTGAGCAATACTCGAGAGATCGCCAATGACGATTGTACGCTCCGGGAACAGCGGACTGCGCTTCCCTTCCTCGCTGCTCGCTGCGAGCGTGCAGAACTACTTTATGCCCTTGTTAAATGAGGAGTTGGGCAGCCATTCGGCCAAGCTCGTCGGAAGAACCGGTGACGAATACGCGTGCCACTATTTCTTGCCTCTCTATTACAAGTTCAGACCCATCTGGACCAAAATCTCGGGATTGTGTTTGTCCCAGGGGAGCAGTCCAAGCTGCTCACTCTGAATATCCGTCACCGTTGTCGTCATCATCATCGTCCTCCTCCTTGTTCCTTGTGGTCGTCTTCATCTTCCCCTTCTTCTTCCTCGTCAGGCTCTTGCCGAACGTGAACATCAGTCGCCAACGGCGCTACTCGCGCTCCGGAATACGTGAAGCCCATTGATCGGTCACCCATCGGCGCCGCGATCTTTTCGTAATGTGCCGGAAACCCGTGCCTGGAAAGCGTTTCGGTCATCCGCTGGGTCATTCGCCGTCTCCTTATTTATTTCTATTCCTGGACCTTCGGATTGATCCACGGACCATCGCTCGAGATCAGTTGTTGCACTTCATCGGGTCCCCACGTCCCCGGCTCATAGTGATAAAAGGGCGTGACATTGCCAAGGATGGGCTCGACCACGCGCCATTGCGCGGCCACCAAGTCTTGGCGGGCAAAGAGTTCACTCTGCCCCCGCATGGCGTCACCCAGCAGCCGTTCGTAGGGAGGCATATCGTCGGCGGCCTGCTGAGTTAGTGCGAGTTCTAGGTCTTTGCCGGTCATCCGCTCGCCCGGCGTCTTCACCCGCACACCCATTCCGATGGCAATGTCCGGAACGATGCGCATGCGCAAATGTGCGGAAGTGCCCGGGACGATTTCGCCAAAGGTCTCCATCGGCGGGCGCTTGAATTCGACGAACACCTCGGTTGCGGTGACCGGCAGCATCTTGCCTGCGCGGATATAGATCGGCACGCCAGCCCATCGCCAGGTTTCAATAAATAGCTTGAGGGCAACAAAAGTTTCGACCGCGGATCCGGGGTCCACGCCGGGCACGGAACGATACCCTTTGTACTGCCCGCGCACCAGGTCGCCCGGAGCAACCGGACGAACGGTCTTGAGCAGCGCCGCTTTCTGGTCGCGCCACGCGTCGTGGTCTTCGCCAGTGGCTGGATCCATCACAAGGTTTGCCAAGACCTGGAGCAGATGGTTCTGCACTACATCGCGCACCGCTCCAGTCTGGTCATAGAATTTGCCGCGATCCTCCACCCCAAATTTCTCCGCCATCGTGATCTGAATACTCCTCACGTAGTTGCGATTCCAGATCGGCTCAAACATCGGATTGGCGAACCGGGTGTAGAGAATGTTCTGCACCGGCTCCTTTCCCAGAAAATGATCGATGCGGAAAATCCGGTCTTCGGTGAAATACTGCTGCAGAGTTCGATTCAGTTCCCGTGCTGAAGCCAGATCGTGTCCAAAAGGCTTCTCCACCACGATTCGTGCATTCTGGGCGCAGCCCGACTCAGCCAGTCCCTTGGCGACCGTGCCAAAGAGGCTGGGCGGAATCGCCAGATAATGTAGAGGCTTTTCCGCTTGACCCAACTGTTTGCGGAGTTCGATAAATGTTCTTGGATCGTTATAGTCGCCATCCACGTAGCGCAACAGGTTTATGAGCTTAGCGAACGCGTCCTGATCCAGGCCTCCATGTTTCTCGAGGCTGTCTTTGGCACGATCTTTCAGTTGATCGAGATTCCATCCTGCTTTGGCCACTCCGACAATCGGCAGATTAAAACTTTCGTCGCGAATCAGTCCCTGCAGCGACGGGAAAATCTGCTTGTGCGCGAGATCGCCCGTGGCCCCGAAAAATACAAAGGCATCTGATTGGAACTCCGCCATCAAGCCGCCTCCGATTTTTCGGCAGCTTTCTCCTTGTGGCCGCCAAATTCGTAGCGCATCGCGGAGAGCAACTTGGCGGCATATTCTTCGTTGCCTCGCGAAGAAAACCGCGAATAGAGCGCCGCACTGATCACCGGCGCCGGAATGCCCTCGTCCACGGCAGCTTGCACGGTCCACCGGCCTTCTCCCGAGTCCGAGACGCGGCCAGCAAAATTCGAGAGCTCCGGATTATGTCGCAGAGCTGCCGCGGTCAGATCGAGTAGCCAAGAGCCGATCACGCTGCCGCGCCGCCAGACCTCCGCCACCTCGGGCAGGTTCATGTCGAATTGATAGAGCTCGGGATGACGCAGCGGGGTGGTCTCGGCGTCCACTTCACCCTTCCGTTTGCCGGCATCGGCATTCTTGATGATATTCAATCCCTCGGCCAAAGCAGCCATCATGCCGTACTCGATGCCGTTGTGAACCATCTTGACGAAGTGCCCTGCCCCGTTGAGGCCACAGCGCAGGTAGCCATTTTCCGATGTCGAAGGCTCGCCGCTTCGCCCGGGCGTGCGCGCTGCTGCGGCAACCCCTGGCGCCAAAGATTTAAAGATCGGATCGAGATGATTCACGATCGCTTCCTCCCCCCCGATCATCAGGCAATATCCGCGCTCCAAACCCCACACGCCCCCGCTGGTTCCGCAATCGACGTGGTGAATCCCCTTGCTTTTCAACTCGCCAGCACGACGGATATCGTCGTGGTAGTAGGAGTTGCCTCCGTCGATTACGATATCGCCTGGCTCGAGCACGGGCGTGAGCGAATCCAGGACCGAGTCGACGGATGCCGCTGGAACCATCAGCCACACCGCCCGCGGTTTGCTGAGTTGCTTCGCGAAGTCGGCGATGCTGGCGGAGGGCTTTGCGCCCTTTGTAACCAGCTCCTGCATAGCCTGCGGATGCCTGGCGTACACCGCGCAATCATGGCCCGCTTTCAAAAGCCGCTGCACCATATACGAACCCATTCGTCCCAGACCGATCATTCCGAGTTGCATCTCTCCTCCTCCTTGGAAGCGATGGTTGAGTAGATGCAAGGCCTAGGCTCGGGGAATCTAAATTCCGTTCCTGGCTCGCAAAACGTCGAAAAAACTCGTGAATGCGTCAGACGTTTCTTTGGCGGGACCTAGGTTCATCATCTCTTCTGCCGGTAGCAAATCATAGGCAGGGGTATTTGTGCATCACAATTTAGGCGTAGTCGCAGCAGGCCTCCTCCCCTGTCCACAAAATCGGACCGCCGGTAGGCGAGTGGAACTCGATGCAGTGGAGGTGAATTACGAACTTCTCGGGGCATTGGCACATCAGATAGAGAGGTTCCATCCGTTGTGTGAGGAATCAACGATAGGGACTACCAATAGCCTCAGGGCGGAAGAAGGGTAAAAGCGATCTCACGATAACTGTCAGCGCTGCTTCGTCATTACCCGACCGACGAAGCGCGCAATCGATTCCAGTTTTCGTAGATCCTCGGGAGTGAAGTCTGGTCCCGCCGCGGCTAGCCGTGGCGCTTTACGGGAGATTTGAATCACGCCAACCACTTCTCCGTTTTCGGCAAGAACCGGCGCTGACATGAGTTTTTGAATGACCTGGGCGTCCAGACCGGTATCGCCAATCTTGACGAGCTCAAAAATACTGAAGTGCTTTACCTGAGTAAACCCATTGAAAAGCTCCGCCTCACGAGTCCGTGCCGTACGAGCCGCAACCGCCGAACTGGAAAGAGGGATTGCCCCCGCTGTTTTCAACTCGGCGGGGTACACGAAGTTCAACAGACTTCCGCCAAGTTCCAATAGCGCAACCTCTGTTTCGCTGACGCGGAAAATCTTGGCGATGCGGGCGCACATCGACTCCGTACTACTGTCCGACGAGTCTAGCTCCGCAAGTTGTTCAGTTTCCAACATCATACCGAGCATGCCTGAGCGGGGAGCCACCGGCAAGGTAACCAACGTGCACCCGTTTAACAGTACTTTCTTTCGATCTGACTACCGTACTTTCTGGTGACGTCAGCTGGTGGCGCCGGGGATACGTCAGGCGGCCAGCCCGACCTACATCTGATTCAAGGTTTTTGAATCTGACTGCTCTCCAAGCGCCGGGAGGGCAGCGCGATGTTCTTCTGCCTCGACCTCGATCCGCTTTGATTTTCGATAGACGTTGGCGACCGCCAACGTCCAAAAAGGAACCAAATCGACTCCCGGCACGAGCTTGGCAAAAAACGAGGGCAGAAATTCCCAGTGCCAGCCCAGCAGGTAAATCATGATGGCTCCCACGCCAAAATCGAGCACGTCGTCAGCAGCTGATAAAGCGCCTTCGACAAAGAAGGGAAAGACTACGATCTGCAGCGCATCCGCAAGGATGGCCAATACCATCGCTTCTCGAAAGCGCGACCCGGGCAAGATCGTGACGGCGTCTTCCGCCATGGGATGATCGCGTTTGTGCATGAATCTATTCTAAGCTGATGCTTTGAGCGTGTCAGGCCACTCGCCGCCCCCACCCCGTTTGCCCGCTACGCCGCTGATGATTTACCCTCGGCGCAGCCCATGATGAAGATGAATCCGACCAGCGCCGCCTCGAACATTGCGACCGACCACCTTTCCCACGCCATGCGCCGGGAGATCTACGAACAGCCCCAGGCCATTGCAAAGACGGTCGACCGGCATCTGCAGAATGACATTCTTTTTCCCGGCGCGCTGCATTCGATCGAGAGCGCGCTCCTCACTTTCGAGAAGCTGATCATTGCCGCCAGTGGCTCCAGCCGCCACGCTGGACTCGCCGGCGAAATCATGATCGAAGATCTTTCCGGCGTTGCCGTCGACGTGGAGTACGCCAGCGAATACTGCTATCGCTCGACCCACGCCGCGGTTGATCCGATCGTGATGGTAGTCACGCAGTCCGGTGAAACCGCCGACACCATTGCTGCACAGCGTGAGGCCCTCACTCGCGGCGTGAAGACAATCGCCGTTTCCAACGTAGCCGACGCGACCATTCCGCGCGAAGCCAGCGCCGCCCTGATCACCGGAGCTGGCCCCGAACTCGCCGTGCCCGCCACCAAGAGTTTCACCACGCAAGTCACCGTTCTTTATCTGATGGCACTGTTTCTGGCGCGCAAGCGCGGCCGCATGACCTCCGAGGTCACGCGCTCCTATCTCCATCGGCTCTTGCAGCTTCCAGAAGAGATCGACCGCAACCTTCGCGCATGGGATGGCCTGGCCGAACAATTCGCGGACAAGCAGTATCACGCAGAAAAATTCCTCTATCTCGGACGCGGTGTCCACTATGCCATCGCCCGCGAGGGTGCTCTCAAGTTGAAAGAGACTTCTTACGCGCACGCCGAAGGCTATCCCGCCGGCGAGCTGAAACACGGTCCAAACGCCCTGGTCGACGAAAAACTGCCCGTGGTTGTCCTGGCTACCTACGACCACCACGATCCTGATTCCGTACTGCGCTACCAGCGCACTCTCGAAGTGATGAAGGAAGTCCGTTCCCGGCACGGCCGCCTGGTGGCAGTCGCGACCGAGGGCGATCGCGAAATCACCAGCATCGCCGACGAGGTGTTCTTTGTTCCCGCAGCTCCGGAACTGCTGCTGCCCATCGTCGAAGTCATCCCCCTTCAACTCTTCGCCTACTATGTGGCCACGAAAAAGGGTTATGACGTAGACCGCCCGCGCAATCTGGTAAAGGCGGTGGTCACCGAATAACACCGCCTTCACCACGGAGACACGGAGAAAACAGAAGCTAGAATAGAAATTGAAAAGCCTTGAGATTTCTCCGTGCCTCCGTGGTGAAAAGTTCTTATTGGTTCCTGATCGAACTTCATGCCCAATCTCCAGCCATCTCACCTCGATCTACAAGCCATCGCGAAAGAAGTCATGCGGCTACACGGGTTCAACCCCGACTTTCCTCCCCCCGTCCAAGAGCAACTCGCCGACCTGCGCGCCCGTCCTCCGCAAACAGCATCAGGAAAAGATGTCCGCGATCTGCGGAATCTTCTCTGGTCCTCGATCGATAACGACACTTCGCGCGACCTCGATCAAATCGAAGTCGCCGAACGGCTGTCGAACGGCGACATCAAAGTGTCCACCGGAATCGCCGACGTAGACGCCTTCGTGCCCAAGCAAACCGCCATCGACCAGCACGCCGCCCGCGAAACCACCACGGTCTACGCCGGCGTCCGAAACTTTCTCATGCTGCCGGAAGAGCTTTCCACCGGCAAGACTTCCCTGCTCGAAAATCAAGATTGCTTAAGCGTGGTCATCGAATTTGTCGTAGACGGCGGTCGCGTGATTTCCAGCGACGTCTATCGCGCCCTGGTTCGCAATCACGCACAACTGCAATACAACTCGGTTGGCGCATGGCTGGAAAGCACAGCCGCGGCGCCACCCAAGGTGTCTGCGTCGTCCGATCTTCAGGCCCAGCTTCGTTTGCAAGATGAAGTTGCGCAGAAGCTGAAGAACCAGCGCTTTGAGAATGGAGCGCTCAACCTCCAAACCGACGAGCTGCGTCCGCTCATATTGAATGATCAAGTCATCGACATGCAGAAGCAGCAGAAAAATCACGCCACCGAGTTGATTGAAGACTTCATGATCGCCGCCAACGGCGTAGTCGCGCGCATGCTGGAAAAAGTTTCATCCTTGCGCCGCATCGTGAAGCAGCCCGAGCGTTGGGACCGCATCGTTCAACTCGCGGCACAGCACGGCGGAACACTTCCACCGGATCCGGACTCCAAAGCGCTCAACGATTTTCTGCTGAAACGCAAAGCCGCCGACCCCGATCACTTTGCCGACCTCTCGCTCGCTGTCATCAAGCTCATCGGTCCCGGCGAATATGTTCTCGAGCGCCCCGGCGAGCCCTCGCCCGGCCACTTCGGCCTCGCGGTGCAGGACTACACTCACTCCACCGCTCCCAATCGTCGCTTCCCAGACATCGTCACCCAACGCCTGATCAAGGCCGTGCTCGCTGGCCAGCCCAATCCTTACTCTGATGATGAACTCGCCGCGATCGCCGCCAACTGCACCGAGAAAGAGGATGCCGCGCGCAAGGTCGAGCGCGAAATGTCTAAGCGTCTGGCCGCTGTTGCCATGCAGAACCGGATCGGTGTGATCTTCGACGCGATCGTCACCGGCGTCACTCCGCACGGAACTTTCGTCCGCGCCCTGCAACCTCGTGTCGAAGGCTTATTGGCGCAAGGCGCCCAAGGCCTCGACGTCGGAGACAGGCTTCGCGTCAAGCTCATTCGCACGGACGTGCAGCACGGCTTTATCGATTTCGCCCGCGCCTGATCGCCAACGGCCGGGAACTCGCACTGCTGGTCATCACGCAAGGCAATAGTCCTCAACAACTTCGCCAGTTACCCTTGAAGCAGGAGTAGGTGCGGAAGGAAGGGCGGGACCCTGTTTGCCTGAATGGCGCAAACTCGTTGGCGGCGTGATGATTGTCATTGTCCCTTCATCACTTTTCGCGCAAGGCACTGGCGGAGCGCTGCTCCACAGCGATGGAGGCACCTGGCTGAATGAAAATCCCGCGCCAGCAACGGCCGCGATTTTCCGCGACTCCCTAGTCCAGACGCAGAAGGGCTACAGCGCGAGAATCGACGCGGAGGGCTCCACCGTCCTGATTGGACCTGAGACCGTGGTGCAATTCCAGGGCAACGAACTCACTCTCGACCACGGCAGTCTGAGACTCGACACCGCAACCGAAATGACTGTGATCGTCGGCTGCATCACTATCAATCCCATATCGTCAGACCGAACCCAATACGATGTGACGGATATCGACGGAAAAGTGAAGGTAATAGCTCATAAAAAGGACGTCAAGATTCGGTTGCACGGCTCAGACCTCCGGAAAACAAAGCCGGGAGCCTCATCGGAATTCATCGTAAAGGAAGGCGCGCAGGCAACTCGATCCGAACACTGTGGCGTGCCGATTAAACCTACCCAGGGAACAGACGCCCATGAACCTTTCCTCGACAGCATTGGGGCCAAGGTTGCCGGTCTCGCCGCCGTTGGCGTAATTACGTGCTACGCATTGTGTCGCGGCGGCGACGAGCCCGTCAGCCCATCGAAGCCCTGACGGTTCGATAAGTTCTAGCTTCCGCTGTGCAAACGCTCGATGTCGGCATTCGTATAAACGTGGGTCGCATGCCGCGCCAGCGACTTGCTGTACGACCCTGCTTCGACCAGAGTCACACCGTAGCCGCGTTCGCGCAGACCCTGCGCCGTAGTCAACTCCCGCACGCCAGCGTCCAAAATGCTTGCAGGAAGTTCTTTGCGGGCGGACCGTTCCTCGCCTGCTCCAGAGAAACTGATCTCGATGACGCTAGCCGGAGTTACCCCATAATAGAAAGCAAAGAAGTCTACCTGGGGTAGAGCGTCCTCAGGAGGTGGCAATACAGTCTGATTTTCCGCACCGGCAATCAGCACTCCGGTAGCAGTGTCGGCTCCCACCTCGAGCGGCGGCCCAGACAGCGACATTGACGGCGTGGAAATAGGCCGCACGAACAATGGCGAGCCACGGTTCATCAGATATTGCGGGCCCGTGCCGAAGGTCGTATCCTGCCCGAAAGCGGCTCCGATGGACGCAAGCACCATCACGATGCAACCAAACGTGCCATACAGAACGATGCGCATAACTCCTCCGTCAGTCACTTCGTGCTGAAGAGTATGAAGCAAATAACGCCGCGTCGCCAGAGTCGTTCGGCCCTACTTCCCGCTTCCGGCGGGCGTTTCGGCGCCACTCGAAGGCATTGCAACTGCCAAACGCCCGGAGCGCAATAAGTAAAGCATGTAGAACACGATCACCAGATTGCCCACAAATACGACGGAGCGGAGGATCGTGATGCCACGCATGAGTTCACGGATTTCGAGCGGTATAAGTAGCGTTCCAGATCCAAAGGCGAACCACTCCGCCCACCTGCGTTGTTTCCACAGACCGTAAGCCTCGGCAAAACGTAGCGCCGAATAGGCTAATGCCAGTCGCACTGCCATCCATAACCGTGCGTCGGTTATGTCGTCGGCAAAATCGAGAAAAAGCTGCGCCGAGTGCCGGTCCGGACTGATGTGCAAGAGCGCGAGCAGGCTCTCCGCAATCACCCATGCATCCTTGTGCACCAGCAGGATCGCACTCAGTCCGATCAGGAGAACGAAAACGCCTTTGGTGAATTCGAAGGAAGCCACCAACCGCAGGAGGCGTCGCTGAGCGGGACGAAGGCCGGATTTCGTTGCAGGCGAGGACATGCCGCGGCGCTAACAATTCTCAGGGTACCACGCCCGGCCAGGCGCATTCCTTGCCTTACGTTCGTAACTGGAGTGGGTGTCTTCGAGATGGCAAGATCGTGGAATGGCGAGGAAGGCCTCATGAGAAACTTTGCAACTCTGCTGATATTGTCAGTGGTCGCCACCGTAACTGTACGGGCGCAATCACCTGAAGTCCACGCCTCGCAAACCGCCCGGCAGGCGTTGATCGAGATGTTCTCCCTCAAAACCTCGGGGACGTTCGTGAAGCACTTGCCCGCGGCCACTCTCAACGCCCTGGAAAAGGCCGGCGCATTGAAGACCTTGCAGCAATACTCGATGCTAACCAGCCAATTCCACTCAACCGGAAATCCGGTAGAGACTTTTGACACCGGATCCGTCCTGCTGGCCACGACCGATCCTAAAACCGGTCAGAAAGTTGAAATCGTTGTCGAGAAGGACTCCCTGCAAGGCGATGACGACAACATCGAACTCTCCTTTCGAACTTACAAGGATCAGCAACCCCAACGCACTCCGTTCATGCCGCGCCTCACTTTTGCCATGAAGATGGAATCGGGCGTCTGGAAGCTCAACGAGATTCTCGTCAGTGTGCGCGTGCCGCTGGCCGATCCGGACTTCCTGAAAAGCATCACGGACGGCATAAAATCAAGAACCGCAACGCCGCCGCAGCCCCAGATCCAGTTAACGCAGAACCAACCAACTCAGACCCAGCCAGCCCCGAGCCAACCCATGACGTTGAATCGAGGCTTCGACACTTCCATACAGGCGGCGATGCGCTCCATCCTGACCGCCGAGATCGCCTACAGTGCCACCTATCGCGCGGTTGGCTACACCTGCACTCTCTCTGATCTGGATGGCTTTGGAGGCGGCGCTCCCAATGAACATCAAGCCATGCTGATTCCCAGCGGCCTTGCGAGCGGTAAGAGGTTCGGATACGACTTCACACTTTCCGGATGCACGGCCACGCCCGCGACCAGCTTCCAACTGGTGGCCGCACCGAGAGGAAACAACTTTGAACGGCGCGCCTTCTGCGCCGATCAGTCAGGAGCGATCCGCTACTCTGCTGACGGCAACACTGCGACCTGCCTGGCCAGCGGACTTCCGGCGCAGTAACGTTTTCTCAGCGTTTGCCCGACCGCACCGCGGCGCGCAACTCATTCGCGATCTCTCGAGAAGCGCGGATCGCCGCTGCGTGCTGATTCACATTGAACGAGATCGCTCCCACGCGCGCGTGCCCTCCGCCGCCGTAACGCTCGCAAATCTTGGCCAGGTTGACTACCGGTTCCTCCGGAGCCCACGGGTTCGATCCCACTGACACCTTCACGCGAAAGCTGCTCTTGCTCAGCCCCACGCTATAAATGGATTCGGGACGCAGGTAGTAGGGAACGAACTTGTTATAACCCTCGAGGTCCTGGTCCGTGATATCGAAAAAAATTGTGCCCTCGGTGCACTCGGTCCGCTGCCTTAATATTTCGATGGAGATTTCGTGGCGCTTGAGCAACGGCGGCAGAAGCGGAGCCACGAACGGCTCTTCCAGGATGGCGGCCAGCGGCTTGGTCGCGAGAAGAGGAATCAGGTGCGGGACAAATCCCTGTTCCGGCGCCGATTCGATCACCATGGTCAACTTCATCGCCGGTTCCTGCATTTCCACCGCCGTCTTGGCGTCGGCATACAGAGCGCCGTCGATCACGTCGGTCCAATGAACCAGATCGGCCACCGGCTCTGGATCAAATCCAAAACGCTGCTGCCCGATCATCGCAATGAAACTCGTGCAGGACTTAAACGCCGGATCGTAGAACTTCCGATTACTCTCATCGCGCTCGAAATGAGCCGCGTCCGCGGCGGAAAGAAACGCGCTTTCATGATGATCGAACCACCATGTGATCTTCGGCGAACTCGAATACTTGAAATCGACAATGGCATTTTCGTCGCCATTGAAATCAGATTCGTCAAACAGCGATCCCGCGCGATGCAGCAGCCCGGAAAATTCAAAATCCACATCGCTGCGGATGCGCTCGCGGTAGAAACGGGAGAAGAGCGCCGCCGACGACGCCCCGTCGAAACACTTGTTGTGATAGAAAACCTTGACTTTCAATCGAATCCCCAATTGCCTGAAATTTCCGTCACCTCGCGGCGCCCACAGGCGAAAGCAATTTACGCGCGAAGTAAAAGCTAATAGGAATGACAGCTTAGAAGAGGAAAGTCAAGCGCCACAAGTTCGAATTGTTAGACACGCCTGACGGAAACCGCTAAGAGGTTGAACCTTGTCGCGCAATCGCAGCGGAACAGTTTCTCGTCGCCAGCCCGCTATCAAACCTGCTTTTCCGCCAGGTCTCCGATTACCGGCAACTTATACATGAGGCCCTGGTTCGCCTTTATCAGCAGGACAATCCAGAGAATAAAGCCCCCCAGGCCGATCAACGGCCAAACCAATATGGTGAGGAAACCTAGCAACGGAACATGAGCCACGATACGCAGCCCGATCCAGAGAATCCACCACGCTACGTTGAAGAATATGCACTGCCATGCGTGAAACCGGACGAACCGGTTCCTGCTGTAAGGTTCCACGAGAAGAAAAATAATCGCCGGGATGATGGTCACATACGCCAGCATCCCCGCCACGTTGTCAGCAAGTCCCGAGCCAGTATTGACGACTACAGGCACGGTTGCTGCGCGCCCGCTGCACGCTGCACACACGGTCGCGCCATCGGCAATCTGAGTACCACACATACTGCAAAATGCCATGGGAGTCTCCTCGGTTCGTCAGCTGTCCGTCCCCAGCGACGTTGCGGCAAAGTACCAGAAAGCGGCTTGTGAAGCAAACAACAAATCAGCCCCACGCTGAACTTAGCTTGTACCCGCTAACTGTTCCGCCAAATCACCCACCAGCGGCAGCTTCAGCATTTCTCCCTGCAGAGCCTTCACCACCAGGACCATCCAGATAACGAAGAACGCCAGACCCACTAGCATGGAAACAAAGAAGAGCGGCAGAACCGAAAGGAGCCCCATCACCGATCCGACAATCCAGAGCGCAACAGCGGCGGCGATGCCCGCCCCCAACAACCCTAAGCTCTGAAGGGAATGGAAACGTGCGAACCGATTGCTCTTGTAAGGCTCCACGAAAAGAAAAATCGCAGCCGGTACCAGACAATAAGCCAGCGCGCCCACCAATCTCGCGGGCAGCGCGCCCACCTTGCCCTGCACGCGCTCGACTGGCCTCATGGCCCGTCCGCAGCCCGGACAGAAAGCGGCCGCTTCGGGCATCGATACGGCACACTCGGGACAGGAAATAGACATGAGTTAGAGTAACCCGTTGCCGCCCCGGTTACCAAAACCCGGCACATCGCGGCGAACACGTATTTCTCCGCGTCGGAGCTAAAAAGTCCGATATAATTCCCTTTCCAAACGGAATGGACTTCGATCAACTCATTACATTTCTGGAAGTTGCGCGCCAACGCAGCTTCTCTCGCGCCGGAGAAAAAGTCTTCCGCTCGCAATCGGCGGTGAGCGCGCAAATCCGCCAATTGGAACAGGAATACGGAGACCGGCTTCTCGATCGCTCCGGCAAAACCGTCAAACTCACTCCGGCGGGTCAAATCTTCTACGAATACGCCTTGCGGCTGAAGAGCCTGCGCGACGAGTCTCTCGTCGCCGTTGCCGATCATGGCCAAACTCCCCGCGGCACATTGATGGTCGGCGCCAACGAAGCGACTTGCCTCTATGTTCTTCCTGAGGTCTTTGGGGAGTACTGCCGCCACTATCCCGATGTTCAAATCAGCATCTATCGCAATTTCACCTACAAGATTGTCGAGAAACTCGAGAATGGTTCCCTTGATGTGGGCGTGCTCAGCTTGCCCATCCAGTCGCCCAGCTTGAAAATCCAGCCGATCTTCCGCGACCGCTTGATGCTGATGGTTAGTCCGAAGAACCCGCTAGCTAAATTGAAATCAGCCCACGTAAGTGAAGTGGTGAAATATCCTCTGCTTCTTCCCAAGACCGGCCACACCCGCCGATTGCTGGATAAACTCTTCCGCGAGTACAACTCCGAACTTAAAGTGAGGATGGAGTTGCCAAGTATTGGGATGATCAAGAGCTTCGTCGCCGCCGATCTCGGTATCTCGCTGATTAGCACATCATTCGCGCGCGATGAAGTAGCTGCTGGACGGGTGAAGCTCATTGAACTGGAGGGCGCAGAACTCTGGCGCGAACTCGGCCTGGCTTTCCGCCGCGACCGTACTCTTTCCGTCGCGGCCAAAGCCTTTATCACCGTCTCGCGGCAACTTGCCACTCATCCCAAGAAAATGGATGCGCCGGCGAACGCCTAGCCTCTAAGCGGCTTTCGGACTTTGCCCCTTCAGACTCTGAAGCACGGTCGCAGGCAGTTGCAGCACCCGAATCGTCGAATTCCTCCGGCTTCTGACGCGAACGGCGATGCCATCATCTTCTGGGAAAGGATCGGAAACAACTTCAAATTCCTCCCCGTAAAGCCGGATACGGCCGGATACTGCATAGCCAAGATGCTTAACATGGTCACAAACTTCAGAAATAGAAGAGGTCTCAAGATTAGGACTGGTCATGATACCCCCTATCATAGTCCTCGGCTTCTCTTTTTGGGCATCGGCAAAGGGCCGCCGTAGTATCCTCGCGAGCGAGTCACTCTGATCGGCGAAAGGAACGCGCGTCTGCCGCAACCCGAAAAAGCTGGCTATAACCGTTTTCTCCTACTCGTAGCCGGGCTGGGAGGATTGCTCTACGGCGTTGACGTCGGCATCATCGCCGGAGCGCTTCCCTACCTGGAAGCCACTTCCGGGCTCAACGCGGGCCAGCTTTCCATCGTCGTCGCAGCCGTGCTCCTGGGCAGCGTCATCTCAACTCTATTTGCGGGGACGCTCGCCGATTCGATGGGACGCAAGCTGCTCATGACCCTCAGCGGCGTCCTGTTCGTCGTCAGCATTCCGGTGATTGCGCTTTCGCACGGCTACCAACCGCTGGTTCTCGGACGCCTCCTGCAAGGCGTCAGCGCCGGGCTTATCGGTGTGGTCGTCCCGCTCTACCTGGCGGAATGCTTGGCCGCAACCAATCGCGGAAAAGGCACCGGCATTTTCCAGTGGCTTCTGACCCTCGGCATCGTGGCCGCTGCCGTCGTCGGAATGTTCTTCAGCATTCGCGTCGAAGAGGTCGCAAAGCTCGGCGATCCCTCTCGTCTCTTCGCCTTCAAAGACACCGCTTGGCGCAGCATTTTCTGGGTCTCGCTGCCCCCTGGAATTCTGTTCGTCATCGGCAGCCTCATGGTCGCCGAATCTCCACGCTGGCTCTTTCGCCGCGGCAAGCGCGATGCCGCCTACGCCGCGCTCCTTCGTTCCCGCACCACGGAGCAAGCCGACCTGGAACTTGCGGAAATGGAACAAGCCGCTGCCGCGGAGAAAGCGCAGACCT
>Ga0182015_10000708_pt1 | contig 46957 bp, 43 predicted proteins | sample 712P3MmetaG_FD_120478 | JGI IMG/M metagenome (GOLD analysis project Ga0182015, IMG submission 120478) | Permafrost microbial communities from Stordalen Mire, Sweden - 712P3M metaG | ecosystem: Environmental > Terrestrial > Soil > Wetlands > Permafrost | place: Sweden: Stordalen | collected...
CCGTACATACGTCCGTTTGACCCTTTCCCGTTCGGCATTCTCGCGCTGGTAATCTCCTCCGAAAGCGTCTTGCTAACAATTTTCGTGCTGATTAGCCAAAATCGCATGGCGCGCCAGGCCGAAAGACGAGCTCATCTCGATCTTCAGGTAGGCATGCTCGCTGAACAGGAACTGACCACCATGCTGCAAATGGTAAAGCTTCTGTGCGAACGCGCCGGAGTCGACGTGAAATCCGCGAACAAGGAAGTGGGAGCGTTCAGCGACGCCACGGACGTGCATAAACTCGCAAGCGAACTTGAAGACAAGTTGCCGGAGCAATAGGAAGTCGAATGGGTCGCCTTTCAATCTGGCGCGTGCAATATCGTAGGAACAAGCTCCGAGTGAAGGTTGGATTTGATTGTAGCTTCCCCGACAATCTTTATTGAAGGCTCCGATGCCAACACAGAATTGCGCGGCAGCGTGGCCTCAGTATTGAGGCTTCTCACTCGGATGGTGTTCCGGTGGCGGCTCTTTGGTATGGGCGGCCGGAGCTGGTTTTGGGGCTGGTTTTGCCGCCTGCTCTGGTGCCGCGGGCTTCGGCGCAGGTTTTGTTGCAGCTTTTGGCGCGGCGGCAGGCTTCTCAGCAGCAGGTTTCCCGGCGGGCTGCGCATGAGCAGCCGGGGGGGTCTTTGTGGTTTGCGGCGGGGCAGCCGATTTATTTACGGGTTGAGTCGGCTCAGCAGGTCGGGTTGCAGGCTTCTCAGCACCGGCCTGATGAGCCACATATGGCTTCGCTCCCGGCGCGGCTTTTGAAGCCACGGCATTGTGTTGCAGTTCCGCGATGCTGGTAGCGGGACGAGCCACTGCGGCATGGGCAGGGACACCATGATTCGCCGAAGCAAAATTGGATTTGTCCTGCTTCGCCACTTGCTCGTGCTGCTGTTGGGCCGCGGTCGCTGGGATGTGAGTTTGGTGAGCGAATGCCTCCTGTTGGGGCGTTGGTTTCGCGGTAACTCCATTGGGGCCGCCATTGAAGCTTGTGTGCGTGTTATTGACGACGGTCGTGTTGTTCACGATGGTCGTGTTCACATACGTGGTCCGAATGACAGTCGTGTTCACGGACACCGCAGCCGTGTTGTACGCGAAGGAGCCGCCACGCCACTCACCGCCTGCGAAGCCTCCTCCGCCGTAACCAAACCCGTAGTTCACTCCGCCGTAAAAGCCAACCTGCGTTCCCCAATACCCCTGGTTAAAAACGTAAACGCCGCCGTCCCCATATCCCCAATATCCGGGTGTCCAGAGAAATCCCGGTTGGGGTGCTGCGACCCATGTTCCCGGAACCCAATAGTAGTCACCCTCGCCATCCCATGCCCAATAGCCGGGCGTCCACATGTAGTTAGGTTGTGGACAGGGCGGCTGTACGTAAACCGGAAGAGCGGGAGGCGCGACATTGATGTTAATTCCGATTGAGATCTGTGCGCGCGCTACTGCAGGTATCACAGCCAGCGCTCCGACGATGAGAATTTTGCACATGAACCGCATAGCGAAAGTTTTCATTCGAAGTCACCAGTCAAGCAATTTGTAAATTCCCTTGGTTGCTTACCCCGCGCCCAGCATATACGCATAAATATAGCATTTCTTAGGGGGTGGGTTCCGTTCCATCACGCTCTGGGTTTCCACCGTGGTCCGTTCCAGCTTCTCGGCTGGTGTTTTCGACCAGTCCGCCAGCTTCATATTGGCGATTCGTTTCTCCGCGAATCATGTTGATGACTTTCATGGTCGCACTGCGAATCAGATTCCTATCTACTTCGTGAAACTGGCGCAATTGCGCAGCAACATCGGACGGGTCAACTGCGTTTTCCGGCGTCGCTGGTTTCAAGTTAAAACGCCCTTGCAGCATTTTCAGCTCATTCCTTCCGCGTTGGGAATTTCGATTAGCCTTTATTTCAGCCTGTAGATTTCATCTTCAGTGAGTGGTACGCCGCGATTCACTTTGTCCCATAAGGCTTCGTTTTCGGATTCAATAGCGAAGCGCGTGCGTTGCGATACGGCAGCAATGCTCTTCCACTGACTGCCGGCACCGTTGGCGTATCCATTTTCTGCCCACCACACAGCGCCAGCCAGGGCATCAGCAACGTCTTTTTTTCCTGCAGGGGGATGGTCAATTTTGCCGGTCTTGTCATCGCGCCGGACTGTTGCTAGTTCCATGGCCAGTATCGGCATGTCATAGCACACGAGGCGTCCATCGTAAATCGCCTCTTTCAGCATTTCATATGGAGTCGAGTCTTTGTCAACCGATAAAGGCTCGGCGTCAAATCCCTCGCCATGCAATATTTGAATTGACTCGACCGACCCCCAAGTGTCGTAGCTGACCTTGTTGAACATCATGCCCAAATCGCGTAGTTGATATAGCAATTCGCGCACGCTTGAAATCAGAATCTCGCCATGCAGCGGCGCGACGATTTCAAGCGCCAAGTCCACGCGAATCATGGGACGCTGTTCATATTTGCGTTCGCGTCCGAAACCGCGCGAGACGTTCTTGCTGCCGACCACGTGAACTACGGCAAAGCCAGTCGCATCAATCGTGCGCGATAAGTCGATGTGCGCGTAGTACGGTCCCATGCGTAGCGACTGTTTCGGCAGCTTGGTTTTCAGGTCGATGATTAGCTTTTTCGTTCGCGGGTCAGGCTCGTCTTCAACCCAGTCGAGCCGTTCCGGCAGCAAGTGGTCGTGCTCGTCCTGCAATGTGACGGTGAACCCGGTAAACGGATGCTGTAGTCCATCACGCTTGCCCTCTTGCATCATCTGCGTAATCATTTCACGCCGTCCGATGAATGGCCGGATGCTGAGCACAGGAATGCCTGCGAAATCACGCACGGCGGCGTCAGGGTCTTTCTCGAATTGCTCTTTGAAATCGAGTGGCACTTCAATGACGCGTTCAGGATTGATGCCGTCTTCTGAGTCATCCAGCACACGCGACCGGCGCGTCACGTCACCAACTTCCACGCGGAAAGTTTCAGCCATGAACTGGCCCTTCGGTTTTGTCTCCCATGCCGAATATTGCCGGACGAAGATACTCTTGTCCTGCAAGGCTTCGACCGCTTTGCGTTCGGTAAAATCATTCGGATAGCGTGCCGATGAAATCATCCAGAGATGCCCTGGCAGCGTCCCGCGTGCATTCAAACGTGACTTCAGTCTGCGGCTCATGCGGTTGTAGAGCGTCGCGGCTTGGTCGTAAGTTGCGCCTTCAGGATTTTGCTTCGACTTCTCAACTATGGCGTAAAAGTTCATTTCATCGAACGCTGCCGAAAAGACGCCTTCACCTAACATCGCTTGTTCGCTCGCGGCTACCGGATAGGCCGATATGCCACGCGGGAATCGCAGAATGCCTTTCTCCCAAAGACACTGAGAAATCTCTTCTATTCCAGCTTAAGGTCAGAGCTTTGACGGAATTATTCCGCGAAGTTCAAGCTCGACCCCAGCGAGTCGTGCGAGCGCTGCCTCAACCCCCGATGTCCCCGCAGCGTGCGCCATCCGAGCGCGAGTTAGCGCGCGGTCCGCGACGGACGAGGCCTCACGCAGGGCTCCTTTTATCTCCTTCTCCAGTTTCTTGCGACTTTCCCGGACGCGCTCGTCTACGTCGCTTTGAACTCTCGCACTGTTAACTTCGAGCAGCTGATCGAGGAATTCTCGTGCATCGCGGACCATCGCACCTCGCAATCCCATGCTGCCGACCACTAGATCCGAGATAAATAGCAACGGAGATGCTGGAGCAGCTATTCGCTCAATCACATGGAAATGAAATTGTGACTTGGCACTAAGTGTCTGCCCAGATTGAATGTCTTCTGGAAGGCTCTCCAAACCTGGCACACCTGTCTCTTCCAACCGCTGTAAGAATTCATTTGCCAGTTCGACGAATCGTTTGGCCGTCTTGCGAAATTCCTCGTCCGCAAACCTTGTTTCGCTCCCAAGCCATGGCGTGAGTTGTGCGCGGGAGATTTCCTGCGCTACGCGGTTCACATTGCGACGATATGCAGGTCCATGGTGGCTGCGGCGCAACACAGATAAACGCGCAGTCAATTCAGAGTGAGCTTCGGCTTGAGCCTGTTTGAGAAATACATTTCTTCGTTCTATAAAAACACCTGACAAACGTTGTTGCTCCGCGGTCAGCAAGATTCCCAGATCCCGCGTGCGGCTTTCCGACTCTTCTAGGGTTTCCCGGAGCGCTGCGATGCGTCGGTCTGACTCTTCCAAAGGTCGCTCTAATGCAACCCGTTCTTCTTTGATCAGCGCAAGCAGTTGATTTGCCGCGCGCCGAATGCCCCTGTCGACGGGTTTGCCGACCAGTGAGCGTCCCGAGTGCAGCACCAGATCCTCAAGAGCGTGAATCAACTTTCCCCAATCTCGTTCGGGACCCCTATGCCCCAATCGTTCGAGAGCGCTGACCTCAAGAATCACAGGTGATATTTGCTTGATGCGCGCCTCCAATACACGACGGGCAAAATCTGAGGCGGCGGTCCGCTCCGCCGCGTTTACCCTGTCTGCCTTATTCAGCACAAATACAAGGTCATGAATTTCCCGGGAGATGGCTTCGACGAGTTGGAGTTCATCGCCTGACAGTGGAGGATCGGTCCCAATGACGAAGATGGCAGCATCAAAATGGGGGATGAAAGCCTGGGTCGCCGCAGTGTTTCCAGCAAATACCGATCCAAGGCCGGGTGTGTCTACCAAGCACATCCCCGTCTCCAGAAGCGGACTTGGAACAAAAATTTCCACGCCCACTACGCCCTTAGAATTCTCGGGGTTCTTCTCCTCTGAGACAAACTCATCGACGGTGCCAACGGGAATGTCTGTCCACGTCGCGCTCTGAAAGCGGACACGCGCCGCCAGACGTTGACCGTGCCGAATGATGGTCGGCACGGCAGTCACCGGAACCACAGCAGTGGGAAGAACGGAATGTCCGATCAGCGCGTTGAGAAGCGTCGATTTGCCGCGTTTGAACTGACCGACACATGCCACATAGAATCGTCCTTCGGAAACCCTCTCGGCGGTACTGCGGACTGTTGAAGCTATGTGTTCCGCTCCGAACTGTGTAGCTAACTCCGCCATCCGGTAGAGTGCAGCCTCACCCGGGGCATCTCGCAGGATTCCTGGGCGATATTCAGAGGCTTGGGTCATTGGACGACGGTTGGTGTTTGGTTCATCGCCATCTGGTTTGACTGCATCAAGTAATCCACGTGCACAAGCTTGAGTTTTACACGATCTCCGTAGTGATACCGCGCGTCGGCCGCCAATTCGCACATCTTCACAATCGAGCCCGGCAAGCGTTCGCTGATTTGCAGAATTTCGTCGCGAAAGCCTGCTAAGTCCAGAGACGTTAAGCCAAAATTGCGAATGCAGAGCTCCAGAAGCTTCCGCGCAGGAGTCTCGGTTAACGGTTCCAGCTGGATGCGATACTGATCGGTCCAGTACAAACTCCACGCGTATCCAATTTCCGCCTGAGAATAACCGCGTCCGGTGAGGTAAACCGGAGTCTTCATCGGTACATGATCTCTTTCAGCAGATGAGCCATCTTGTGTGTGGGCGAGGGAAGATGATCCACGAAGAATCGATAGTCGCCGTGTTCCGCAGCTGAAAACAAAATACCCCGAAGCCTCAGTAAGGACTGCTCGTCGATCCAGCGGTCCAGAATGAAATCTCCGACGCGGTCCGCGCGAACTTTCCTGCGCACGACCGGGTCGCCCGTTCTGTAAAGTCCGCGAAGAGTGCGAGACCAATTGTCGGCCCGTAGCCGCTCCAGTCCAATAGATGCATTTGCAGCGGTCCGTCTCGGGAAGCCCGGCGATTGCCTGCCGAATTAAAAACGTTTTGCCCGCGTCGGATTGGCCCCAAATCAACTGGCTCTCTCTTTTTTGAATGGCCTTACCGAGACGTTGTATCTCCTGCTCGCGACCAACCAACACGTCGGATATTGGCCCGATGGCCGCCATCATTTCCCTCCTCAGCGAGCAAGCCTCTCTGCACTTGTCGCATACGCCGTCTATTCCGAGCGAACTCCCTCCTGATGCACGTACTTGATGACCTCGACGTCGGACATTGCGATCAGTCCCTCGTCCACCATCTCATCGAGAAACGGAAGCAGTTTCTGAATCTTTTCCTCGGAATCGATCACACTGACCATGATGGGGGCGTCCGACGAGAAAGATAGACGGTGCGAGCGGTGAATCAGCGTGCTGGCGCCATATCCTTCTATTCCACGAAAGACGGTGGAACCGGCAAGATCCAGTGCGCGGCACTTTTCGACAATCGCGCGGTACAGAGATTCGTCCTTCCATTTGTCGTCTTCACCGAAATAAATCCGCAGCATCTTAGCTTTGCCTTCGAGCCTCATGAGCGCACCTCCTTTCTGCGTTCGGCTTCCTGATAGTTGTGGGTATACTTAATAACGTCCACATCAGAGAAAACCACCAAGCCCTGTTGCACCATGTCATCCAGTACGGGGAGAAAGGCCCGGAGTCTCTCCTCGGTGTCCACTGCCGACAACATCATTGGCCGGTCATGCGAAAGATGGAGCGCTGAATCCTTGTGAATCCTGCGATTGGCTCCGTAGCCCAGAATGCCCTGGTAGACAGTCACTCCGGCGATGTCATTCGTGCGCATGCATTCAATCAACGCCTTGTGGAGTGGTTTCCCGTTCCATTTATCGTTTTCGCCGATGAAGATGCGCATCAATTTGGCTTTTCCCTGACTCTTCAAAGGAGGCGTGCTTTCCTGACGCGCTGCTTGTTTTGCGCTCTCGGAGGGCTTCACGATGGTCGTATCTTGAATTTCAATGAGGCCCGTCCCCACCATTTCATGCAGCTTTGGAAGGAGTTCTTCAACCTTCTCGGGGGTTTCAATAAACTCAACCTTCATGGGTAGATTTTCTGTCAGCACTAATATTCGATCCGTATGCATATGGTGATCCGCGCCAAACCCCGCGATGCCACGAGTGACACTCGCTCCGGAAACTTTGTGATAGAAAAGAAACTCCAGAATCGCCGCATAGACAGATTCTCCGTGGTACTGGTGGTCCTGTCCCACATAGATGCTCACCTTCTTCGCAGGTCCGGCCTTCATCATGTTTCCTCCTAATCCAGGATTCCTCTCTGAGCGACTAGAAACTCGGCAGCATGGCCCAGGACGCCGCCCCCCGCATGATCCCCTGCTTTCGCATGGTTTAAGAACTCTGTCAGTTTTTGGCTGAGCTCGATGGTATTCCTCATCATCGTCTCTTCGAGTGTCTTTCGGAGCGACCCAGTCAACTGCGCGGTGAGCTCACGGCCGTGCCGCACGCAAAACATTCCTTGCCCACGCAGCCAATCCCGAAGCGCGGGACGATCCAATTCCTGGGCCATCTCTTTTATCCGGGCCTCTTTCTCTATGCGAATTCTCTCGCACATGTCGCAGTTAGAAGAACCCGGAGCGCTTGCGTTCCAGTCTGCGTCCACAACGGCTGCCAAGAAAATTGTGGCTGCGGTTTTGGCAGAGGCTGAATTTGCGATGAACCAAGCATGGAGATTACAGAAATTCGTGCATGCACTGGGTTGCAGATTTCCCACTAGGTTGGTCTGAAATTCTTTGAGCGCGGCACAAATCGGACAAGCTCCTTTAGCGACGATATTCGAAATCGGCAAGCTTGCGCCAGAAGATCCCATTTTCATGCGACCGTCCTCCCCGTGATCACACCCAGCCAAACAAAGACGAAACCCACAACTACGCTGAGGGCCACGTTTAATCCGGCAAGCAGGAGCTCGCCTTCCTGGAAGACACGAAAGGTTTCATATTCGAATGTGGAAAAAGTGCTGTACCCGCCGATGAATCCGATCGGAATCAGGTACCTCCAATTCGCGTTCCAATCCGCTTTCTCCGCTAAAAGCGTAATGACGAAACCAATGAGAAACGACGCCGTGCAGTTGATGACGAAAGTCCCGTATGGAAAACGCGTGCCCATCCGATTGCTAACGTAGCCCCCCCACCCAAAAACGCAACACGGACCCCAAACCGCCGCCAATTGCCACCATCAAGTATTTGGTCATATGAACGAGCCTGGTTCCTCTCCTTTGAATCTGTCAGACAGTTTTCGCACTTGCTTCGGGTGCGTGTGATGCATCCGCGTGCTCAGAGTTCGGAATATCCTTTCTTGGCGCGGCGTGTCCTCCCAGTTGCAGAAGGTTCTCCCGTATCTCAGTGAGTTCCTCCGTATCGAGTACTCTTCCGCCGATAGCACGCTCGGCTTGCGCTCTGTAACTCTCGGCGTAAGTTTCAAAGCTCTGCCTCAGCTGACCTACAATCGCATCGGACCACTCCTTCAACAGTCTCCAATAGATATCGAGCGTCGCCTGAAACGGTTGACCGAGTTGACGCTCGATCTGCCTTGCGACTTGTCGTTCCGCAAAACAGCGGCCTATAAGGCTAGAAATCGAAGGCCGCGATATCGCGATGGTGAATGGTTGCGGGTCAAATACTGGAGTCCCTCGGATCAAGGATTGGAATTCGTCATCACCGGGGGTGTCAATCAGTCCAAGATCGGAGGCACATTCCTTCAGAGCGCGCCGCAGTTGAGTTGCGAACGTCGCTAAATCATCTCGCAATTTCTTCACCTGTTGCTGAAGAGAATAGGCGATGACGTCGCGAACCATCTGGCCTGGAGCGACTGGGCCTCCATCATTTCGAGCCCATGAATCCATCAGCCGACCGGCAGCTCCTCGGATTGCCTCTGGCATTTCGGCAGCAGCTTCCTCAATCATGCGCTCGCATTGTGAGCGCATCTCCTCGATCTCTCCCGTGATCCTTCGCAGGAGCGTTTCCGCAGCGCGAGCCTGTTCTTGTGAACTACCAGAGGATTGCTGGCCCCTTCCTATCCTTGCGTTCAGCACCGATATGACGGATTCGCGCAAAGCCCCGATTTTCCTTCGCATCGACGCCGCTCTTAACTCCTGGGACCGGCCGTACAAAGGCAAAATCTCGCGTTGAAACCAGTGATCGGTCATCTCGCGGTACGAGGGGAGAGCGCTCACGGGAAGAACCGGAAATTCCAGTATGCATTCCGATGCGATGTGCTCTTTGATGTACCGAATACTTTCCGCACGATCATCGGTTCCCAGCAGGTCTGCCTTGCTGAGCAGTACGTTTACAGGCACCGCTGCTTCCTGGAGAGCGAGGATCGTCTGGAGATCATCGGTCGAAAGGGTCGAGCCAGCATCGATCAAAACCACGCCGAGATCGCACTTTGGAAGGTAGGCAAGCGTTTCCGCGGCTCCGCTTGTGGCCAGCGAGCCCAAACCAGGCGTATCCACAAAAGCCACTCCACCACGAAGGCGGGGCGATGGGAGGGCGACGACAATGCGTGTCACGTGTTTCGAGTTTCCCGGATTCTGCTGCTCAGTGGCGAATTCTGGCAGCCGGCCGATTTCGAACGTCTTTGTGGGAGCTTCCGAAAACCAGACGGTAAGTGAAGGTTCGGCGGCGTGTGAGATCCGGGTGGGTATTGCTGTAATGGGCGTTACCCCAACAGGAAGCACATCTGAGTCAAGCATTGCGTTCAGCAAAGATGATTTTCCGGAACTCACGCGACCGAACAGAGCTATCTCGAAGGTTTTATCTTCAGCGCGGTCGAGGATTGCCGCGATAGCAGAGCGAAATTCCACCAAGCCACGCTCCTTGACGATCCGTTCGATCCTTCCAAGCAGCCGCACATCGTTGTCCGCTTGTTCCAGGCGCTCCAGCCGGATCTTGAGGTCCTGGCCAACTCCTTGCGAGAGATAGCGGTCGAGACGTGAAACCAGTCCAGGAAGTTCACCCACTATTCCATTGAGTTCAGTCGCGACCGATTCGGGCAACTCCCCGTACCCTCGCATGTATTTGGGCTTCAACTCTTCAACCGCAATATCCACCACTCCGAGCATTACGTGGACTGCGCGCGACGCCGGGATTTGCGGCTTCTCTCTCGGAATGCCTTGGCCCTCTAGTCCACGTATCAACTGCGCGCGAACCCTGCCGATGTAATCTTCGATTGTCCTGCGCTGGGCCGGAGCAATATCCACGGAATAGCGGGGAAAGGCTGCCTTGGAAGCAGTCGCGCTCAAAATGCTTTCGATGTCCCCGAGCAGCTTGTCAACGTACTGGCAAGTAACACGCAGCCGCCGCGCTTGAGATTCATTCAGCCCGGCGGGGTTCGCTGGCGAATTGGTATTCGCTTCCGTCATCTCACAACCATCACCGGGCAATGAGCGTAGCGAAGGACTTTTTCCGAAGTGGACCCAACAATCATTTTTTCGAACCTCGACATACCGCGCCGCCCAAGTACGATCAAGTCGATTTTATCTGTTTCGGCTCGATGAACAATCTGTTCGACCGGATGCCCCACAGCAATGTCGGTTGCCAACTCAACGTTGAGCTCCTTGGCTCGCTGTACTATTTTTTTGAACTTCTCTTCAAAGTGTTCTCGTGCATCATCGAGCATGGCGCTCAGTTCGACCATCGTTGCCGGCTCGGGAGGGCGAGCAACGGAAAAGAGGAGCACTTTGGAATCGAGCGATTGGGCAAGAGAAACACCGATCTCGGTCGCCTTTTCCGCCTGAGAAGAACCATCAAAACCGATGAGAATCCTCTTAAATTGGGAATGTCTGCGGCCCATTGTATTGCCTCCTCAATCCGTGGTCACGACGCTCACTTCCTTCGCAGATTCTTCCTTTTCCGTCTTCGGTAGCAGGTGTCGCGGCATAAACCATGCATTGGCAAACATTGTTGGAATGACCGCGCTCGCAATCACCGTGGCGACAAGATGCGAATACTGCGCTTGATCAATGATTCCGTGCCCAAGACCGAAGAGTGCAGAGATCGTGCCAAAAGTCAGGCCGGTAGACATCATCAACGTGTAATAAAGACCTTCCTCGCGCTGATACTTGAACGCTTTCACAGTCGGAAGCAAACCCGCGATCTTCGATATCATCTTGGAGGCGAAAAGGACTGCGAAGACGAGTGGCGCGGCAATCAGAACGGGAATTGAAACAAATGCTCCGGCTCGGATGAAATAGAATGGCGTTAGCAGGCCAAAGGTGAGTGTTCGAAGACGACGGATGAGTATGTGGTCCTTTCCGACAGTGCCCGCCAAAACCATTCCGATCACATAGGCTGGCAATACCGCTTCGCTGCCAGCCCAAACGGCCAGGCCACCCATTGCAAACAACAGAAAAAGTATGTATTTCGCTTCGAGCTCGGAGACGCGCCCTCCGTAATGCTGAAAGAATTTCGGCGTAATGAAAGGCAGCACAAAGAAAACGACTACGCTTACAACCACGAAGATTAACGTGCGAATCGTGAACGGCGAAAAGATAAGTCCTAACGCGATGACCGTGCCCAAATCATTGACGAAACAGGCCGCGAGAATAGCCTTTCCGAAATCTGTCTTGTTCAGTCCAAGTTCTAACATCACAGCGTAAACGACCGCGACAGAGGTAGTGGAGAGCGCCACACCGGCTAACCAACTCGATTTTGTCGTCCAGTGCAGAACGTAATGCGCAATGGCAGTACAACCGAGGAAGGGTCCGAAAAAGCCCACGAGTCCCACTACCATCGCTTCTTTCCACTTTGTACGAAAAATAACTGGATCGAGCTCTGCTCCAGCTAGAAACGTCAGAACGATCGCACCCGTACCTGCTAGAAACGTAATCCACTCGGACTTCGCACCGAGGCCGACCGTCCCGACTAGGGCACCGATGACCAATTGGGCGACGGTCCCAACAACGATTTCCGTCAAAGCCGTAGAAATTTTGAACCAGATCGCAAGGAGCGTAGCGACGAGCGCCAGTCCGACCCACAGGGAAGCTAGTGCCCAGACATTCTGCATGTCAGTCCTCGCTTCTATTTCTGTTGTGGAATCGTCGCCGGGGACATGACTCCGCGACAAGGATTCCTTGTCAGGAGTCATCATCTGTCCCGGCATTGAAGGGACAGCGGTTAAAGGGCGAACTCCTTGCCCTCTGCCGCTATAATACTTGGGTGTAAATAGAAGTCAACTGCGACGCTCTTAGATTGAAGTGATTTGTAAACTCCTCTAGTTCGAACCAGAAGAGAAACGTCGCGAAACGGATTGCGTGGAAGAGCCGGCGGTGAATTAGATAAGCTGCGAAGAAAAAGTAGGATTGGCAACGATTTACGAGGCTGCCACGGCCAAATTCTCAGAGGGTGTTAAAGAACTGCAACAGAAAATTGGTATATCGGCGAAGCAGGAGTACGAAAGTCTTGACCGAGCCGCAAATGAAGCCCGCGTGAAGTCAGAGCAAGCACGGCTCGCGCTTGAACAACACATAGCAACTCATCGCTGCTTCCGCTGACGGCCCTTTCCTCGGAAGCGAACATTCCCGATTCTTGAGTCGTCTACGCATTTTTTGTCGACAAGCGAAATCACGGAAAACAATATGTTGGGAGTAGGACGGACTCGAACGCGCGACTCCTGCGTGACAGGCAGGTGCTCTCTCGTAAGCAGGATGTGCGACTTGAGAGCTGCTTTGAAGTCCAGCCACCAAAAACTGTCTCAAAATAGGCGTTCACTCCACACCGTCATCCCCTGCGGGTTTCAGCGTGCCGAACGCACCTTGGAGTGAGCACCTAGCCGCAAAGCCGCTCCGAGCCGACCCACAGTTGAGCCAGATCTCTGAGGTTGTGTTTGTATGTACGCGTTACCAAGTATTCCTTCCCACCTTTTACACGCAGCCTGTACTCCCCCGTCGGTAAAGGTTGGATCTTTTCCACGGCCGAAATATTTACGACGACCGAACGGTGGATGCGAATAAAACCGTAGGGTTTGAGCTTCTCCGCTATGGACGAGAGGGACTCGTGTACCAAATACGGATCAGTTCGGGGTCGCAACGAAACATAATTACCTTCGGCTTGCACTGCCAAGATGTCGGCTAAATCCAGGAGTACGATGCTACCGTTTGCCTTGAACGCGATTCGTGGCATATGCCAGAGGGACAGATCCGATCGTTTTTCGCGTTCCATCAGTCTCTCGTCTGCCGTCTCGGCCTGCCTTCAAGTTTCGAATGTGCGAACTCACTGAGCTACGAACCGATTGGTATGTACCACTGTCAACCTATTCACTAGAAGCGATGCAATCAGACTCGCTTGCGGTTGCCCTGCTGGCGCAGAGACCTCAGCCAGTCCACGATATTTTTGATCCCTGCCTTCATCACTTTCGGGTCCTGAGCATTCTTTGCCAGCGAACCGTAGCCTTCGACCATCGCAATCAGTAAGCCGGCGGCGTCCGTGGGTTCCACGTCGCGGCGAACGCTTCCTTGCACCTCGCCCTCTTGCAAAACGGAGGCAACGGCCTCGCGCCACGCATCGAACACTACTTCCAGCCGCTTCCGGAATCCCGCGTCAAGAGGAGACATTTCCTGCGCCAGATTGTTCAGTTCACAGCCGCCGCATACATCCTCGGGCCCAACGGGTATACCTTGAACAATGCCGATCAAAGCCTCGATAGGATCCTTGACGCTCTGTAAAGGCAGCACCCATTGGCCGCGGACGTTAGGGAAGATGACCTCTTCAACGACGGCATAGCCCAAGGCTTCCTTGTTTTTGAAGTGGTGGTACAGCGCTCCCTTGGTGACGCGAGCAGAGGCCAGAATTGCGTCCAGGCTTGCACTCTGGAAACCCGTTCTGTAGATCTCGCGAGATGCCGCCTGCAGCAAGCGCTCTCGCGTGCGCTCAGGATCGCGCAGCTTGGTCGCTCTTCGTTTCGGATTCTTGCGTGCCGCCAACATACCAACCAGTATGTATCCTAACTATAATTATCTGGAAGTCAATCAGAATGGTATGAAAAGTGGGAGAAACAGCCGCTCTGGCCGTTTTGGTATGGTCCCCGTATTTTGTTAGTCCGCCACTCGTTTTCGAGCTCTGAAGTGTTGCGCCTGTTGTGTCACGTAATCGTTGTGAACGTGGAGCACCACCTGCACCTTAATTTTCAGTCCGTATGGATTTGCGAAAGTGTGAGCCGATACTGCTCTCAATTGCACACGAAGTGCGAGAGCGCTGAGTGGTACTGAGGTAAATCACCAGTCATCTCGGTACGAAGATTTTGCCCGGCCCAAAAGGAGAACATATGAGTGTACTGAGGTGGTTACGGAATTTCTCAATACCGGTGGTTACGATTATTGTTCTGGCTTTCTGCAGCGATGCGGTGGCTCAGACGAGCTACAAAGTTACCGATTTGGGTTCTGAGGGGAATGACATCCTGGGCTGCGCCATGTCCCTCAATAATGAAGGCTGGACAGAAGTCATGGCTCAGAACTTGCCACCGGGGCAGCAGGATAGCTTGTTAGGGTCACTTCTAAGCGGACGTCTATTCCTAGACATCGACGGATTCAAGCTCGACCTCGGCACGCTGGGAGGAACGAACACTACGAGCAACTGGGGCGAGATCAACGATTTCGGGCTGATAGTGGGTGATTCCGAAACGGCTGTCCCAGACCCGAATGGCGAGGACATTTGCGGCTTCGGCACGCACCTTACGTGTCGCCCGTTTCTCTGGGAATTCTCCAAGATGAGGGCCCTGCCGACGCTCGGCGGAAATAACGGGCAGGCGAGCTCGATCAATAACCGTGGACAAATCGTAGGATTCGCGGAAAACGGCGCTCTGGACCCCACCTGCACGGCTGGCATAACGAATAATCGGATTGCGCTGCCGGCGAAATGGGAAAACGGCACCGTCAAGCCTCTTCCTTTGGTGACTGGCGACTTTGACGGAGACGCGATGTGGATCAACGATCTAGGCCAAGCCGTGGGCTACTCGGGAAACTGCCTCGTAGCGACTCACGGCGCATCGTGGGAGCACGGCGTCGTCTCCACGCTTCAAGACCTCGGAAATGGCGCTATCGCTCAGAGCATTAACAACCGCGGGCAAATTGTTGGGCAAATCGGCAGTGCTGATGGCTCAACATCCATTGGTGGGGTTTGGCTGAACGGCAAAGACGGCGCAGTCACAGGTATCGTGCTTCCGCAGGGAGATGCTATCGGTCTCGCCTCCGGCATCAACGACCAGGGCCAAGTGGTGGGAAGCACGCTGGACTCGAAACTCAACTGGTCCCATGCATTCATCTGGCAGAACAACGTGCTGACCACCCTTGACACGGTGTTTCCCGCCAGTGCCAACCTCATCCCCGTCATGGGCAATAAGATCAACGAGCGCGGACAAATCTCGGGCATGGCGATCGTAATGAGCGGGCCTCATAAGGGCGACATCCACGCCTTTCTGGCAACCCCTGTAGACGAAAGAGTAGGCACGTCGGTTGCAGACGTTATGACTACACACCCGAAATCCAATTTGCCCGCGAATGTTAACAAACAGCTTTTGCAGAGATTGGGGGTCGGCCGCTTCCAGCCTTAAGGAGTATTTTCGGAGCTTCCGCGTTCCAGCCGTATGCCGTAAGAAGGCGCAGGACCTGAGATTGTGTGGAGCAACATGGGTCACGTCGAATATCGACGTGACCCAGAATGCTTGTGGCAAGAACTGGTGGGAGACTTGAAAAGACTCTGTTGTCGCGGTTTGTATGCGAGCCGCACTGGCCAATGCGATTCGCACGTGAAAGGAGACGACCCGATGCTGCGTCTGCTTATCTTGGGTTGTGTCTTTGCGTATGTGACTTTGTCGGCGGCCTCCGCTCAAACGACGGACGCCGGCTATCCCGATGAGTTGTCGCCCTCACTGGCGGGCAGCACCAAGGCGATGCACGCGATGATTCGCCGAAATCTAGCGGAAGCGGCAGAGTACATGCCCGCGGATGAATATGCCTTTCGGCCGACCCCGCAAGTCCGGACGTTCGGTCAGATTATCGGTCACGTGATCGATTCGAACTTCTTCTTCTGTTCGCAAGTTGTGGGCGAAAAGTCGCCAGCAACCGCCGACTACGAGCAAATCACGGCCAAGGCCGCACTCGTTAAGGCGTTGAACGATTCGCTCGTCTATTGCGACCGGGTATATGCAGCGACCACCGATGCTAACTTCATGCAGCCGATGCAGATTGCCCATGTTGTTGGCACGGGTTCGAGCAATACCGTCCGGGGCGCCGTGCTGACGTACAACATCGCCCACAATAACGAGCATTACGGCAACCTCGCCATCTACATGCGACTGAAGGGCCATGTTCCGCCCTCAACAGATCGAGTCCAGCAGAGAAAGAATTCGTAACGCCTGCTGAGTCATGCGGGTTCCAGCGTGAACCGACGTGCACCTCCGCGCTACCTGCAACGATGCTCGTTGAGTGCGTCCTCGAGCGCCGGAACAATTCGTACCACGGCCCGCCAGCGCCTGCTGGAACGCGGAATCCGGATCGCCGCGCAGATACTTTGCCGCCGGCGGATTTTCCGGTACTCCTTGATTCAGGAAGGCGGACGGCTTTTTCGCGTCATAGTCAACTTTACGGCTGAGGCTGCGGCTTGCGCCTGCTCGAAGGTGCCCGCAATAACCAGCGCGACGAATTGCCCGTAGTAATAGATGTCGTCGTCGAACGGAGGCCGGCTTTCTCCGGGGCGGCTCGACTCTTCGAAAGCGTTTGCCGGACGATAAAGCTTCGGGAAATTTCCATGATGGAGGATAGCGAGGACACCCAATGGTAGCTGTGCATCTGTACGATTTTCTTGGGAGTGGACGTATTTACTTTTTACATGCTGGGAATTGGTTACGCTCTCATTTTGATTTGGGTCTGCCAATGACACCTGCGGCCACAAATGTCACAAATGCCCGTCGTAACGAAAGGATACAACTGGACTTTGCACAACGGTGGCGCTATGTTAGCGGCGAAGAAACCATCCATTTCGTGCTTCATCGGCCTGCGTCGCTAATTCAGATACCAAACCGTCTGATGGCTTAGAGTCGAAGACAATGAAAATCACAATTGCCTTGCTGCTGCTTTTCAACGTTCGCCCCGAGATTCCTATGGGAAAGCGCTTCTGGCCTCTTTCTCCAGACGAAAAAGAAGAAATCGGCCGAATGTTCAAGGCTGAGGAAGTTCGCCACATGGTTACTTGTCTGCAAGATCGCGATGAAGGCGACGATATCGAAGTATTCGACTCAGCTTATTGGATCAAGGGTTGCAGCTCACTCGGTCGCCTGAGATTCGCGGTTCTCCTTGGGGAAGAAAAAGTACAAAAATCATCAGTTTTGTCTCATTGATATCAAAGAGGCTGTTCAGCCGGTCGCGCGTCATTCAGCACGGATTACTATGCCTCGCAATAATGCCGAGAGGGTGGTAGCAGGCGCGCGCAAACTGTCCCCGTATCTCGGTCAACGGATGCTGCCGTGCGGTTTGTCGAAAACCAGTCGTGCTGCGAGAACTCCTTCCCCAGGATCTCAAATTAGAAATGGATCAACTCACCCGCGATGAAGCGATATCGTCGGCACGATTTCTGGCATCGGTAGTCGGAAGGGCTCATTCTTCTCAACTTGATCACAAAGCACAAAACAATTGGTTAAAGAGTTTACGCAGTAGTCGATCCAAGAAGCTGGACGCGCCGTCATGGCGGTGGGCTAGCGTCATAGAACTGGTGGCGAGTCACGAAAGTGCTTATCTCGAACATTGTAGGCAATACGCAATTGATGCAGCCTGACTTCGAACTGTGAATTACGTGTCTGGACGGCAGCCACTTTAACAGTGGATACCATTTGGCCAATCGATCTCAACTATTGAAGAACACGGATATTGCTGGCCTCCTCGCCGCCGAATCCGAAACCGCACGGCAGCCGCTACAGAAAGCTTATCGCGGGGCCTCGCGGCGCGCCTTTTTGTGGCCGGAAGAGGCGTATGAACTTGTGCGCCAACATCGCTCCCTCACCGAGTTTTCAGGCGTCGGGCCATTTCTTGAAAAACGTATTCAGAGCTGGATAAATGATCCCCCGGCTCTTCCTCAAGTTCCTCCGATTCGGTCCGGATTCATGGCGATGACGGAGGCTCAGGCCGCCCTGAGATTGGCTTTTTGGAAGCTACGACCGCAGTACCAAGTGCCGTAAACCCAATGCTTGTCCTTTGAGATGCGCGACATTCGGACACTCCGTTCACCAAAGACCATTCGATCAGGGGTCGAATTCACAGCCAGTCCTGACCTGGCTATTGCTAGGCCAGGTGTACCCGCTGTGTACCCTACTTCGGCGTTTCTATCGGTTTTGTAGGATTTGTCGAGTTGTGGAATGACAAATGCCTTCTGCGCGAAAGACCAAACAGTGTAGTTCGTAAGATTTTAGATTTTAGATTTTAGATTTTAGATTCGACTTCACGGGATTACGGGCGCTGGCCTGGCGCTCTTCCAATTTCAGCCTTGCTGGCCGCTGCGCAACTTGCCGCAGGAACGACATGCGCCGCAGAAGCCGCGGAAGTGGATGGGCAGGTGGGAGTCTTGCTGACGGAACGGACCACTATTATAGCTGCACTTACTGCCACTGCCGCGCCGATGCCGATGGCGGTAGCGGCGCCGACCCCGATTCCGGCTCCAGCGCCAGCACCAGCGCCTCCCGCTGGATTTGTTGTGTTGATGGCATCGCTTACGTTCATGGGCGTTGCCGGACTGGGAGCGGTAGGCGGTTGGTCGTTACGCACCGTCGATTCCTGACCGGCTTTTAAGATCACGCAATTCCCTGCCAGATCGCAGACCTGGCAGGTTCCTTCCAGGCAAACCACCTGCATCGTGCCGCCGTTCGAATCGAAGATCACGACCATCTCCGTGCCAACGACTCCAGCGACCCCGACCGGCGTGCGCACGCGGAAATGTGCGTCCGGTTTTACCAGCGCCGCGGCACGCGCTCGCACGCGTCCATAATTCAAATCCAGATCCGTTTGCTGAGCGCCTGCGTCGTGCTTAACCACTGCCAGGTTCGAATCCGAACCGACGCTTAAGATCGAGCCGTCGTCGAGCGCCACGCGAGCGCGCGCCAGGTGCCCGGTGTTTACCACGTCGCCCCAATAAATGGACTCGTCGACAGAACCCGGATTTTGCTGTGCGCCGCGAATTACGTTTACGATGGGCAGTACCGTTGTGATCTTGCCGGCGTGCTGCGCGTCGGCCGCTTGAGCCGCCAAGTCAGCCGGGACCACCAGCAAAGCGCACATTAAAAGCGCGATTGCAGTCAGGAATGAATTGCGGGGATCGATGGGAATTATGCCTCCCCTAATACTATGACGGTGCTTGGCCATGGGCAGGAAATCTCCGGTACATTCACTTCCGCAGATAAAATAAAACAACAGGGGATCGGCCAGAAAATTATCACAAGTCCCCTGCACGGCATAGCTAAATTCCAGAGCACGACGTCTCTTCATTTCGGCCGATCGAATATAAGGCTCCATTTCCGGTTCGATTCAGTGCTATTTCAGGATTTGCGGGTGGCCTGGTCCATGGAGGCCATTAGTTCGCGCATAGCTTCCGTCGTTCCCGGCGCGCGCTTTTCGCGCCAGGCTTCGAGGCGTTTGCAATGTTCTTCGAGCGGGGCAAACACGTGAGGATTCTTGAACACGGCGCGCCACTCGTTGACGACCGGCTTCAGCCGCTCCCATACGATCCATTGTTCGCCTGTGCTTTGAAAGAAAAACTCTTCGTCGATCAAACCGCGGTTGACGATATTTGCGACCATGTCCCAGTAGCTCATGACCATGCGCATATAAGCGTTTTCCTGGCTGTTAGGCGGCGCCAGTCTGGTCAAATCCTGCGCCGAGGCGGGTTTAAACTCGCGCATGAACCATTCGCGCGCCTCGCGCAGGCGTGGCTCGCGTCGAATGTCGTAGAGCCGCAGCATCAGGTTGACTTGTTCGTGCGTTACCTCGCGCATTTACGTTTCTCCTGGATTGGTGGATTGCAGCGCCGGATTTTATTGAGTTCGCTGCGGCAACTCGCCCTGCAAGATGACTTTGTGCATGTAACCCAACGGGATGCCAGCCTCTTCGAAACCGAGCTTGATGCGGCGCCGCAGCTCGCGTGCCACGTCTTCCTTGCGATTTAGAACGGTACGGACTTGCATGCGGACCACTAAACCATCGAGCGACAAGGATTCCACACCCAGGACCCGCGGCCCGTCCACAATTGCCGCAGACCAATCGGCGTCGCCGCGCAAATCCGCCGCCACTTTTTCCAGCGTGGCCATGGCGGGACCAACCATTTCTTCGGCTGGGACCGTCACATCTATGAAGGCTTGAGACCAATCGCGGCTGAGGTTGGAAACTTGTCCTATGAGGCTGTTGGGAATGGTGACGATGGCGCCGGCTGCGTTGCGGATGACAGTGCGGCGCAGGGTGAGATGCTCGACGCGGCCCATCTCAGAATTCGCCTGGATCAGATCGCCAACTACGTATTGATCTTCGAAAACTATGAAGAAACCATTGATGACGTCTTTCAGCAGGCTCTGCGCGCCGAATGCGATCGCGACGCTGGCGAGACCGGCGGTGGCGATAGCCGGCGCGATATTGAAATCGAAAACTTCCAGCACCATCAGGATGGCTAAGACGGCGATGATGGCGGTGCCGATGTGGTAAAGCAGGCCGGCCATGGTGCGGGTCTGCTGTTCGCGCAACTGTCCGGCGCGCGTCGGTCCCTTCGAGGCTTGTACCAGGCGCGCGGTGACTGCCTTCAGCAGGCGCGCCAGTAACAGCGCGAAGATAACGATGACGGCCAGGCGCAGCCCGGTCCTTATTGCAGCCTCCAGCCAGCGTGCTAAGGAATCGGTCATAGGATGAAGCGAGCGGGATTATACCATTGTGCAAGTAGTGCGAAGATGTTAGAGGTAGCGATTTGAGAGAGTTTGGCGAATGGGAGCGGGGGCTATGGACCTGAAGAAGAGAAATCTTGTGACCCAGATTATTTGCGGGGCGATGGTGGCGCCGTTGGGAGCGCTTGGCCTCCGCGCGTTCGCGCGATCGGCCGCGCAGCAGGACGCACAAAGTCCTGGGCCGCCGCATATGCGCGGCGACGATCCGTTTCCCAATAACCCTGGCAAGGTCGATCCCAAGCAAGTCCTTACCAAGAATAAGACGCAGATTCATGATGACGTGGAAAAATTATTCCAGCTGGCTACCGATCTGAAGGAGGAAGTGGAGAAGACGGATTTCATGAACGTGCTTTCGCTGCCTATGATTCAAAAAACGGAGCAGATTGAAAAGCTGGCGAAACAAGTACGGACCCTGACACGCGCGGATTAGTTGCTCGGGCTGACGCGGGGTGGAAACGGCGCAGAGGGGCGCGGCGAGGAGCGACGTTACAACGCCTGAGAGCGGATTTTGGTGGGCGGCATAAGCAAAATAATGACGATTAGAAATTGCTCTATCTTTTGTTTTGAATGGGTTACGGCGATTTCTAATCGGCCGCAGTGACGATTAGAAATTTCTGGCTCGACATCGTTTTCAGGGGGCAGGTGAGCCGGGCCGATTGGTAATTTTACGAGCTGATTGGCTGGAGTTGGCGCGGACACTGGCGGCGGGTTTTGGGCGACGGTTCGTTTCTTCATCTGCGCATTCCGGTCACGCAATTGCAGGGTGCGGAGGCTTTCGAGGTTCGAATTTTGCGGAGTGGTTTGGGAAGATTTTGACCGCGGCGCGATTTTGTTTATTTTTTCCATTTCGTTTATTCCCGTCTGACGTTACCACGCGGAGCTTTTCGGGGATATTGAGCGGAAGGACAGGCGAGGGACAGGACTGGTACTAGCTGTACGGAATTCGATGGCGGCGTTTGCGGCGTTTGCGGCGTTTGCGGTGTTTTGCTGAATTGCGTTTCTGGCCCGGAAGCGGACGGAGGCCTTTTACAACAATATCGCCACAACGGCCAAGACGAGCGGACCGAGTAATTCCGCCGATGGGCATTCCATAAATGCGCTGGGTTTTGGCGGCGCGGCCCCATTCTTCTGAAGGCCGTAGAAATTCCCTGTGTTGCCTTCCAGCGCCAATACTAATCCAGCGATTGCGGCAGCCGAATGTGGTTTATAATACCGGGCGGCAAAGGCGTTAGCTCTCCGTTAGGCCAGCATTTCCTAATGGGCTGTTGGTAAAACGAGGGTAAAACGAATGGCAGTCCGCAACAACACCACGCATAAAAGCCAATAAAAATAAGGGCGCCCGTAGCTCAGATGGATAGAGCGTGTGCCTCCGGAGCACAAGGTCGGGGGTTCGAACCCCTCCGGGCGCGCCATACCTTTAGCCTTATGAACATTGGGTGATTGGCACTTTCAGGGAGAGCCAAGGTTAGATGATGTTTGAGATCAAGGAAATCTCCGAAGTAATAGCGCAAAGGTGCTTATCCCTAGAAGACCAACCTGACACGAACATTCGCATCCTGCTAGGAAAACCGCAGCACGTGGCGAGTCCTTCAAACGACGATTTTGTGCTCTGTCCCTACCAAATCGTGGGTATAGGTGACGAAAAGGTGAGGTCTGCGGGTGGAGTTGATGAGGTCCAAGCATTGCAACTAGCGATGGAGATGATCGGCTCGGAACTCTACTTCAAACTCAATCGGAACTACGGCGGCAAGCTACGGTGGGAGGCGGGAAAGGAGGGGGATCTCGGTTTTCCTGTGCCGCCCGGCCTCGAAGACGAAAAAACTCGCATACCTTGAGTCGGAGCGATGCAGCTTGAGGTTCTGAACCCGCCGAATCACGAGGCTCGCGTCCCGCGCTTCGAACCTTAATTTTATAATTAGTGAGCCCATGAACAACCCGACCCCCAATCTCTCACTAAAGCTGGAATTAGAAGACGGCTTTTGAAGCAAAAGTGCATCAAGATATTAGGTCAGTATCGGGACAATGAAGGGAAGCTACAAAGCGAACCACGTTGCAAGAATCCTGATTGTCGATGGCGGAACGATGACGGCACGGTGGGATGCAATGACCCTACATATCTGGAGTTCGATCATATACGTGGTGGAGGTAGTGCAGCGCGGTTGAGTGGGCGCGCGGGAAATGTAACCTATTACGACATCATGAAGGAGCCGTGGCTTTGGCAACTTCTATGCGCCAATTGCCACGCAGCAAAATCAGCTAAAGAAAAGGGCGGCGCACGACTGCATAAAAGCCGATATTAACGTGCACTTACCTCAAGCCCCTTTAGAAATTCCGCGGCGCCCATTTGCAAAGCCGCGGCGATCCTTTTCGTAGACTTTAGGGAAGGCTGCCTTTGACCATTGAATATCCGAGATATGGTCGCGACGCTCAGGCCTGTCATAAGAGAGACGCGACTAAGATGATGAATTTATTGCAGAAGAGGACAGACTGACGGCTAGGCTTAGACTCCAAGCATCCATTCGGTTGTGATATTGGGGAAGCGAACCGACCAGCTTTCTCGCTCATCCATGCGTATATAGCGGCACCATCGTCACGCACCTCGACAAACAGATTCCGATTCTTGGCTATCGTCTGAAGCGTGGACTTGAGTCTGTTTCTTTTGCTCTTGTCGGGCTCGAAAATCTTGGCCGCCTTTTCCTGTTCTCGTTCTAAGATTCTTAACACTTCATCCCATTGTGACCCCGTTTTATTGCTGACCTGTTTAGTCGCCGGCGAGTGACCAGGCACTTCGCCTAACGGAATCAGTTCAAAAGGAATGCTTTCGCGTGGTGGCATGCTGACAACGATGCTACCCGCTAGACTATGTGCAATGCAACGCGGTTAACAATAGGACCGAATCACGAGGCGCGGGGCCCGAGCTTCGGGCCTTTACGTTACTTTTTCTGGGGAAGAATAACTAAGTCCACGTACGACAACGCAAGTCTTTCGGCGCTGTCAATTGTCGAATAACAACGAGGCTGACGTGGTGCTAGCTCGCAACCAGAAGCGAAGCGTGTCCCGATACCCGCCCGATTTGAAGGTAAATTGGTCGGCGTGTTTCCAAACGTAGTGATGCGTAGGGACGCCCACCCAAAGCATCGGCCACTCGCCCAAGTGTGTCGCACCTACGGCGCTCGGGTTCTTCTTTATGTTCACCCAGCGCTTCCGCGCAGGGCTAACTTATGCCGCGCCTACGGCGCTGGGATGCCGGCGAGTGGCGCAGGTTTCGAAATCCGAATGAGTTGCGCACCCTTTACGAAACCGGCGAAGAGTGCGGCACCCTTAGAAACAAAATCAACGGCGAAGAGCAACGGCAAATGCTCTCGGCGTCTAGTTTGTCGCATGTCGCCGGGCGGAAGCCGCGCACCCTTTGCGAAACCGGCAAAGAGTGCGGCACCCTTAGAAACAAAATCAACGGCGATGACCAACGGCAAATGCTCTCGGCGTCCAGTTTGTCGCACGTCGCCGGGGCGGTAGCCGCGCGCCCTTTGCAAAATTGGCAAAGAGTGCGGCACCCTTAGAAACAAAATCAACGGCGATGGGCAACGGCGAATTTCCCGGCGTCTAGTTTGAATGTCGCCCGGGCGGTAGCTGCGCGCCCTTTGCGAAATTGGCAAAGAGTGCGGCACCCTTAGAAACAGAATCAACATGCAGGGGTTCAGGCTTGATTTAGCCAGTCTAGCGATCGTGTTACTGCTTTTTTCCATGAGGCGTAGAGACCGTCTCTTGTGGCTTGATCCATGTTTGGGGTCCAGGTTTTGTCGATTGCCCAATTGGCGCGCAGGTCGTCGAGGCTTTGGAAATAGCCGATGGCCAGGCCGGCTACGTAGGCGGCTCCCAAGGCAGTGGTTTCCTTTATGGCTGGGCGAGCTACCGGGAGATTCAGGATGTCCGATTGAAATTGCATGAGGAGGTCGTTTTCGACCATGCCGCCGTCGGTCCGCAATACTTTTAACCGAATGCCTGAATCTTTTTCCATGGCTTCAAGAACCTCGCGAGTTTGAAACGCCGTGGCTTCCAAAACTGCGCGGGCTATGTGGCCTTTGTGCGCGTAGCTAGTGAGGCCGGCGATTATGCCTCTGGCTCCTGCATTCCAGTGCGGGGCGTACAATCCGGAAAATGCAGGGACGAAGTAGACGCCGCCGTTGTCTGCTGCAGTTCGCGCCAGCGGCTCGATGCCAGCGCTTTGCTGGATGATGCCCAGATTATCGCGCAGCCATTGGACCAAGGCTCCGGCGACGGCGATGCTTCCCTCCAGCGCATAGTGCGCCGGGGCTCTGCCTAGTTTGTAGGCTACCGTGGTGAGCAGGCCAAATTTCGAGTGAACCGGCTCGGTGCCGGTGTTTTCCAGCATGAAGCAGCCAGTGCCGTAGGTGTTTTTTGCTTCGCCTGGGTTGAAGCAGGTTTGGCCGAATAACGCCGCTTGTTGATCGCCGAGTATGCCTGCAATCGGAACGTCCTTGATCGAATCCAACTGGGCGTGGCCGTAGACCTCGCTGCTGGAGGCGATTTTCGGGAGCATACATTCCGGGACGCCGTGGATTTGAAGAAGTTGGCGGTCCCAGGAAAGCGTGGCCAGGTCCATGAGCTGGGTGCGGCTGGCATTTGTGACGTCGGTTACGTGAATGCCACCGTGATTGCCGCCTGTAAGTTTCCACACCAAGTAAGCGTCTATATTTCCAAATAGCAGATCGCCTGCCTCGGCGGCTTGCGTTGCGGCGTGGACGTTCTCAAGAATCCAGCGAATTTTCAGAGCGCTGAAGTAGGTGGCTAGCGGGAGACCTGTCTTCTGGCGGAAGCGGTTCTGGCCGCCAACGCGCGCCAGTTCAGCGACTGCGTGTTCCGAGCGAGTGTCTTGCCAAACCAGCGCGTTGTACACCGGCTGGCCGGTGTTGCGATTCCAGACGACTGTCGTTTCGCGCTGGTTGGTCACGCCGATGGCGGCGAGGTCCGTGGGCCTGAGTTCTTTTGCCGCCATGGCCTGGGCGATAACTTCCTGCGTGCGGCGCCAGATTTCTTCGGGATCCTGCTCGACCCAGCCGGGCTTTGGGAAGATTTGATCATGCTCGCGCTGGGCGATGGATACGATTCGTCCGGAACGATCGAAGACGATGAAACGCGTGCTGGTGGTTCCTTGATCTATCGCGGCAAGGTATGGGCCCATTGGTTCCCTTCGCTGGCTGCGAATTGGCTAAGGCAGTGGTGAGTATACGCGCCGGCCATGTTTGCCTGGCGAGCGGGTTCAGGTGGCCTGCTGCGGCGCCGTCCCTAGCGGTTCCATGCTGGCGGGAAAGGCGCCGGGCATTGCTCTTTTGCGCAATTCAATACGCCGCGCGGACGCCCGGCAGGCGAGTTGGGACTACCATGAGTTGGAATTTTGAAGTTCGAGACGCCTATATGAGTGAAGATCGCCGACTGCATCAGCGATTGATGCCACATTCGCCGCCGCCCGTCTACCTGGGGGAATCCAGAAGTGGGCTGCTATTTGATTTTTCCGAAGGCGGGCTCGCTGTGGACTGCCTGCCGGCCGATTTCGAGCGGCGGGAGCCGATTATTTCCGTCGCGTTCGACTTGCCGGGGGGTGGGGCCAATGTCCGCGCCAGCGCGGAAATTGTATGGACCAACGATGTGGATTGCCGAACCGGACTACGGTTTGTGGATCTTTCTGAATTTTCCCTGCAGCCTTTGAGGGAGTGGATCGCTGCGAGCGGGTTTGCTGTTGCGCTGCCCGCGCTCGAGGAGGTGGTCGAACCAGAGACGGCAGTAGAGTCGGCGGAGGTGGTCGAATTCGGTACTGCGGGACGTTTTATCAGCCTGCCGGTGCTTCCGGTTGCGCGGCAGCAGGCTGAGGGGGAATTGGCCCGGCTACGGACTGCAATATCTGCTGGGCGAGTTAACCGGCTAAGCAGGATACGCCGTCGCGCTGTAATCTTTCTGGCTGTAGTGATTTTCGCGCCAGCTTCCTTTTTTTTGGGCCACGTTTTGGCCAATTGGGGTTACAAGCCTCAGGCCGTAGAGCCCTTAGTTGTTGCGAGCAGCGCTCGAGCCGATGCTAACAAGCTCAGCAAAACCTTAGAAACGCCGCCCGCGACAACTCCGGCCCCTTCCGGCGCACTTTCGTTCGACAAGCCGGGATTTGTGCTGCAGGTGGGCGCGATGATTCACGAAAGCAATGCCGACGTTATGAGGACGACCCTGGCGCAGAAGAATTTTCCAGTGTTCGCGGTTCGACGCGGAAGCGACCGGTTCTACAAAGTCTGCGTGGGACCTTATGCCGATGCGGATACTGCCGCGAAGGTGAAAGATCAGCTGGAAACGCAAGGTTTCAAAGCCATCGTAAAGCAGTGGTCCCCAGATTAGACCGCGGTTGGCAGACATTCCCAAAGCATCAGGCACCCGCCCGTGAGGGGCTCAGTTGGTGAGGCAGTACGTGGCGGAGTGACCGATATTGCGGCACTGAAGATATCTGTAGACTTTGAAGCCTACGCCGCAAAGTACCAAGAAAATCAGGAGATTTACGATTATTTTGCCCATGAGTTTATTCGTTCGAGCCCCGCTCGGATGGCCTTGGGCGGAATGCCGCTCTCGAAGGAACAACAGCGAGATGCTAAATCGCAGGGTAACAAAGTGTCAAGCGGTGAAACATTTCAAGGGCTTGGGGGCACCGGCTCTCGCTGGCCGAGAGTGGAAGAGAGAATTCTTGTGGCCGACGCGGCCGGCCGTCAGGATGATGGCAAAGATCAAAAGTTGCAGATCATCGGCTGTTTAGCTGCGAGCTTCGAACAGCAAAACCCTAAGTGTCAGCGCGACGAAACCGAGGCGCGCGAGAGTTCGGAGTGGCGCAGGCGCGCCTTCTCATGAACTGGGTTGAGCTCGAGGACCTTTGAATAGGTGGAAAGCGCACGAGAGGTGAGTTCCATTTCTTCGTACAACTCCGCCAATCCCAGATACGGTTCCAGATTCCATGGGTCGAGTTCGATGGCCTTCTGGAAGTGAGAGATAGCATCCTGACGGAACTGAGGGACTTTCCCCAGGCTTCGGGCCAGCATCGCCTGATACTCGGCTTTTTCCGGGACCATTTCCACGCATTTGCGGAGCCATACGATGGAACCCACGAAGTTGCCGGCGCGGATACATTGTTTGGCGCGATTAAGACTGTCTTCAGTGGCCTTTTGAGATTCTGTTTTGCCGGAACGCAGACCGAAGGATCCGGAACTCTCCAGCTGTTTATCGTACAGCGCGCGTTTGTGCTGATCGATCAGCGTCTTGTAAGCCGTGTTCAGGGCGTCCATCAATTCTTTCAGTGATGTGAGCGAAGCTTCCCGCTCCATGTGATGGTCTGGATGGAATTTTCGAGCGAGGGCGTAGAATTTTTTCTTGATCTCGGTGGACGACATGTCCGAGGTTGCACCGAGGAGTTGGTAATACGTGCCTTGCTTGACGACGGTCAGGATCTGCGTCAGTTCTGCCTCGAATTTGAGACCGTCGGTTTGTTCGCTGGGAGGCGGCACTGCGGGGGGAGGGGCCACTGATTGCGCGGCCACTGATTGTGCCGCCGCTGGGTCTGCATGCTCGTGCCGCTTCGAGGGTTCCGCTGAGTATTTCGACAGGAATTGATCGAGTCTGGCCTGGTGGTTCGGAGCCATGTGGACAAACTGAACCCCAACGCCTTTGCCGGTGGTGCAATAGCGCACGGTTCCCTGGGCGCGAACCAATTTGCCTTCCAAGTCAATCGACACTTCGATTGGCGAGCCAGGCGCCAAGGCATTGCGCGTGTAGATGAATAGTCCACCTAGCGAGATACTCTGAGCGCGCGCGAGTGCGTGGCGACCCGAGCACTTCCAGACCACGTGTAGATCTGCAGGCAGCGTGACGCGTGGGTGGTTTCGGGCGACGTGGACTTTGGCTGTCATGCTAGGCGATCCGGATTACAAAGCTCTGCCGGCCTCTTTATTTGACAATACGGTCGGGGATGGGGAAACGCCAGCTTAAGGTTCTTGCGTATATCTCGAAAGGTAATGGCGTTTGGCTCAGTTATCGGCTGCCAGCGGTAGGGCTTGCAGAGCTCCAATCGCCAACGCCCTACCGAACGAGTTGGCGAAAAATCGGGGTCTGTGGGGGTTCAGGCGGACACCATCGGCTTGGAGCCTTTTAGGGCGTAGTAGACGATGTAGAGGTAGCAGATTACCGGCAGGATGAAGGCGTGGTGAATGCCCAGACGGTCGGCCAGCGAGCCTTGCAGGACTGGAAGGATCGCGCCGCCGACTATTGCCATCACTAATATTCCCGAGCCGTCTCCCGTCAGTGGGCCTAGTTTTGCAATGCCCAAGGTGAAGATGCTTGGGAACATAATGGAATTGAACAGGCCAACGGCGATGATGCTCCACATTGCCAGGTTTCCTTGGGTCAGCATCGAGGTACACACCAGCAGGGCTGCTACTACTCCCGCAAATGCCAGGACGTATTCTGTGCGAACTTTTCGCAGGACTGCGGCGCCGATAAAGCGACCCACCATGGCCCCGCCCCAATAAAAGGAGACGTAACGCGCGGCCGATTGCTCTGTGATATTACCGATGTTCGGCAAGATGAAATAATTAACCAGAAAGCTGCCGATAGAAACTTCGGCGCCAACGTAAACGAAAATTGCTACCGCTCCCAGGACAAGATGGCGGTACTTCAAAACGCCGGTGCTGGGGCCGCCTGCGTGGCGCTCTTGCGGCATTGCCGGAAGATTGGCCAGGCCGATCGCTACGGCCAGTGCGACCAGGAGAAGGCCGATGCCCAGGTAGGGGAGTTTTACCGAGGAGGCTTCCTGAACTCGATAGGATTGCAATGCCTGGGCGCCCATTTGACGGACGACGTCCATGCTTTGCGGGGCGGCGCTCAGGATAAACATGCCGCCCAGATAAGGGCCGATGGTTGTGCCCAGAGAATTGAAGGCTTGCGTTAGATTCAGGCGGCTGGAGGCGGTTTCCGGGGGACCCAGAACGGCTACGTAGGGGTTTGCCGCGACCTGCAGCGCTGTGATCCCTGCTGCAAGGATCATCAGGGCGGTTAGAAATAGCGGAAATGATGGCGCGCTTGCCGCAGGGATGAATAACAGAGCGCCCGCGCCCATGGTCAGAAGGCCTACAACCATTGTTTTCTTGTAACCGATGGTGTCGACTAATTTGGCCGAGGGCAGCGAGAAAATAAAATAGGCGGAGAAGAATGCGAATTGGATCAGCATCACCTTGGTGTAGGTGAGGTCGAAAATGGCTTTCAGATGCGGGACCAGGATATCGTTGAGGACCGTGACGAAACCCCACATGAAAAACAGGGCTGTAACTACTGTAAACGCGAATGGGGAAGACTTGGTTGCAGGTGCGAAACCGGTGGCGGAGTGCGCTGTGGTGGCGGGCGGCGGTCTGTGCGCTTCCATCAGGGTGGTGGCATCATAAGGGTAGTGCGCGCGGTACACAAGGAATATGGGGGTGGATTTGACGAAAGAGAAACCGGTTTTTGTGACGCGGGTTTTAAAATAAGTCAATTGGGGCGAGGCTGGCGGGCGTGTGGGTGAGAAGCCTAACCGCAGAGCTCGCAGAGAAGGTCGAGAAACTATTTGACAGAGAAAACGCTGGTTAGCAACACAATAGAGTCCGGAAACATCCATACTTTACTTGCGGCCAGGACGGAGCAGAGCGGCGGCCGGAGCTTCGAGTCAGGCCGAAACTAAAGAAACCCGGACGGGTTGATAAGCAGAATTAAGGTGGATGCATTTCGGGTCTTTGTTTGAAGACGGCAATTATTTCGGAGGTGAGTATGAAACGTTTTGGAGTTCTTTTTGCGGTGGCGGCGTTTTTTGTTTTGGCGGGCTTGCCGACGCTGGCGCAGTCCGCTGACGCGGGGACAGGGGCGCAGTCTCAGGATGTGCCGCCGAATACCGCTGCGCGCGGGACTCGGTTTCTGGTTTCGTTGCAGACGCGAATTTCAACTAAGGAAGACAAGGCTGGGAAGCCTTTGATTGCGCGGACGCTGGAACCGATTCCCACTGCCGACGGCTCGATGTTGCCGCGTGGGACTGAAGTGCGCGGGCACATCGATAAGATTCAGTCCGCGGGCAAGGCGGGGCGCGCGCGGATGTGGTTGACGTTCGACGATATTCATACGGCTGGCGGGTGGACGCCTTTGGTGGCGGATTTGATTGACGCGCCTGGGGTGCATTCGATTCGGGTTTTGTTCGATCACGAGGGCGAGATTGAGGCTGCTACCGGGAAGCGGCAGGATGAAATGATTGCGGCTGCTGAAGCTGCGTTGGTGGGCGCTGAGCCGGGGATCGCTTCCAAAGATAAGAAGGATGCCGCTGAGGGAGCGGCGATGGGGGCTGCTACTGGTTTTATGGCTTCGTCCGGGTTGGGGCAGGAGTTGGTGCTGGAGCAGAATATGAAATTGGAATTGGTGCTGCAGCGGCCTTTGTATATTGGGAAGACGTAAGCGCGAAAGGGAAACCGTTGGAGCGCAGTGCGGCGGGAGGGTCTGAGAGCCGCCCCCAACATTCTTGGGACTCCCGCCGAACTGCTTCTTGAATGCATAGATGTTGGCGCTCCATCGGCAGTGCTTTGTTCGCCCATTCAATGCCGGTGCGCCCGGCGAACTGCTTCTTGAAGATAGAAATGTTGGGCTCCATCGGATTCCCAGGATGCAAAACAATCCAGCGGCCAGAGATCAGGGCTAAGCCCGCGCGTCTCTTGGATTTCTGATGGAGTGCTGGTAGATTCAATTCAGATGGCCACCGAAAGTCCAAGCCAGCAACGCATCCTGATTGTTGAGGACGAAGACAACGCACGCAAGGGCTATGAGGCCCTGCTCCGCAAGTGGAATTGGGAAATACTTGGGGTCGGAAGCGGCGAAGAGGCGCTGGCGAAATTTCAGGAATTTCAGCCAAACTTGATTCTCGCTGACGTTGAGCTTCCGGGAATTAACGGGCTAGATTTACTCGCGCAGCTGGGCGATGAAATCCTGCGAATTCCGGTGATCATTATCACCGGGCGCGGCAGCGACGAACGCGTGGTGCAGGCGATTGAAGCCGGGGCTTACTGGTATATCGAAAAACCGCTGAAGCCGCCGGTGCTGCGGGCGTTGCTAGAGCGGGCGCTGGGGCACGTGCGGGACCAGCAGGTAGTGGCTTCGTTGACGCGCGAGCTGCGCTCGGCTGGGAAACTCGGCACGCTGGTAGGGACATCCGGGCCGATGCAAGATGTGATGCGCCAGGTGGAAATTGCCGCGCCGTCGACCGCTTCGGTTTTGATCACGGGGGAAACCGGATCGGGGAAAGAAATGGTGGCGCGGTCGATTCACATGTTGTCTCCGCGCGCCAGCCGGCCGTTCGTTGCTATCAACTGCTCGGCGATTCCTGAATCGTTGATGGAAAGCGAAATTTTCGGGCATGAGAAGGGGGCTTTTACCGGCGCCGCCGAGCGGCGCATCGGCTGTTTCGAACTGGCGGACGGCGGGACCCTGCTGCTGGACGAAATCGGCGAAATGCCCGCGCCGACGCAGGCAAAGTTGCTGCGTGTATTGGAAGACCACAAAGTGCGCCGGTTGGGGAGCAAGGTGGAAACTCCCGTGGATGTGCGTGTGGTGGCGGCTACCAACAAGGATCCGGAACAAGCCGTGGCCGACGGGCATCTTCGGCAGGATCTTTATTTTCGACTGAACGTTTTTAATATTCATCTGCCTCCCTTGCGTGAGCACAAGGACGATTTGGCGCTGCTTGTGGAATATCTGCTGGCGGATATTTCGGTGAAGCATGAAAAGAAGATTTCAGGTGTAGGAACGGATGTGATGGAGCTGTTCAAGTCGTATCCGTGGCCGGGAAATGTGCGGGAGCTGCGCAACGTGCTGGAACGGTCCGCAATTGCATCGGATCGCGGGACGATAACGCGCCAGCATTTGCCGGCGAAATTCGGGCATGTCACCGCGATGACTACATCCGGATTGAGCGGGATGCATTTCCCGATAGGCACAACGGTGGATGCCGTAGAGCGTGAGCTGATCCTGCAAACGCTGGCTGCGACCAGCCAGAACAAGACGCGCGCGGCGGAATTGCTGGGCATCAGTTTGAAGACACTGCACAATAAATTGAAAGAGTACGAGGCGGGGCGGATTAATGCGTCTCAGCCTGAAAACTAAATTCACGCTGACGACTTCGCTGCTGGTGCTGGCAGTGGTCACCGGGGTGTCGGGCCTGTATATCGCGCGGCTCACGCGCCAGACATTGCGCCAGGCGGATGACCGGGCGCGATTCGTAGCGGAGCAAGTTTTTCTCGCCAGCAAGAATTCCCTGACGGATGCCGCGGGCCGCGGCGAACTTCCCGCCTCATCGAGCGCGGCGGATTTGCGCAGATACGTGCAACGCGCTCTGGATGAGAGCAATACGCTGGATTCGGTGATGGAATCGGCTGTGGGATATTCGCCGACGATTTACGAAATCAGTATCAGCGACCGCGATGGGATCGTGCTGAAGTCGAGCGATGCGTCGTTGCGAGGCGAAAAGGTGGCAGAGCGGCCTCGCGTGGATTCGCTGGTGCGCGGCGGATTTTTTCAGCAGTTGCGTACGCTGTACGGCCCCCCGCTGGTATATGAAGATTCGCTGCCGTTTAATGTGGGCAACGGGCCATTTGGCGATATTCGAGTTGGTTTGTCGTCCGCGTTGATTCGGAGCGAGATTTCGCCTGGATTGGTGTCGGCGGGGTACTACGCGTTAGGCTCGGTATTGCTTTCGACTTTACTGGCGCTGGTGGTCAGCCGCGCGTCGCTCGCCCCTATCGATCGCATTTCCGCGCAACTGGACCGAATTTCCGCGGGTGAATTCGATCTGGAACCGGTGCATCGCGGCGATGAATTCGGGGCTGTGAGCACGAAAATCATCGGGATCGGTAAACAGTTGCGAGACGTGCGAGAAATTTTCAGCACCTTACGCGAAAATCTGGATCAGGTAATGAGCGGCCTAGAAGATGGCTTGATACTTTTTAACGCCAAAGGCTACACCGTGCTGGTGAGCCCATCGGTGGAGAAATTTCTTGGCGTGCCTCCCGAGGAATTACGCGGGCGGCGGGCCAGCGAAATTTTCCCTGCCGGGCATCCGATGCATGACGCATTGGACATCCATGGCGACGAAATCGGCCACGTGGAAAATGCCGAGGTTACGCTAGACGGTGTTCACGGAACGCAGAGAATCGGATTGACATCGCAGGTGGTTCGCGAACACGGCAGCTCCATGGGATCGCTGGTGACATTGCGAGATGTGGAGTCGCTCGAACGTATCGGGAGCCAGCTGCATGTGTCGGAGCGGCTCGCTGCGCTGGGGCGGGTGACTGCGGGCGTGGCGCATGAGGTAAAAAATCCGCTGAATTCCATGCGTTTGTGGCTTGAGGTTTTGAAAGACAACATGCCCGTTGAGCCCGAGCCGCAGCAGGCGGTGAAGATGCTGGACAGCGAGATCGACCGGCTGGATCGAGCGGTGAAGACATTCTTGAATTTCACCAAGCCTGTGGAGCTGAAGCTGGAGGAAACCGATCTGCGTTTGTTGCTGGACGATGTGCTGGATGCGGCGCGGCCGGCCATTACCAAGGCTGGGATTGAATTGCGGGTGGAGCTGCCATCTAAATTTCCGCGGGTGCTGGTGGACTCTCAATTGATTCACCAGGCGGTGCTGAATCTGCTGCTGAACGCCAGCGATTTTACCAATCGAGGCGGGCGAATCACGCTGAGCCTGCGGCGCAGTGGAGAATTCGCTGTGATCGCCGTGGCGGATTCCGGTAAAGGGATTCCGCTCGAGGATCAGAAGAAGATTTTTCAGCTTTTCTTTACGACGCGACCGGGAGGTACTGGGATAGGACTGGCCAACACATTTCGATTTGTCCAGCTCCACAACGGTCGGATAGAATTTGATTCAGAAGCAGGGCGCGGTACCACGTTCCGCCTGGAATTGCCGTTAGCACGTTCGTTGGAAGCGCTGGCAGGAAAGTTTCGCGATTTCGGCCAGCCATTTGCCGAAGGATAAATGTCCAACCGCAACACAGAAGTGACATTACTGTTGATGGTGTCCATTTGCGGGCTGGCGCTCGTTGCGTGCGGGTGTGGACCGAAGAAAGTGCAGGCGGCTGCGCCTGTGGCGGCTGCTCCGGTGGCGCGGGAGCCCGATTCCAAACCGCTGACCATAATCGCGCCGGATACGGACGCTACGCCTCCGACGGAAACGGTGCCGCCGCCCAATCCTGCTACCACGGCTGTCGCGCAGCTTCCTGTCGAACCTGCTCATAAGCCGGGGCCACCTCCGCGGAAACAGCCCGCTGAGACGGCATCGGACGCTCAGCCAGAACCGGAACAGCCGACGAGGACGGCTGCGGCTGCACCACAAATTTCGCCGCAACTTTCGCCTGGGGATCAGGCGAGTTTGCAGCGCAAGACTACGGAAGATGTCGGCGTCGCGCAGAAGAACTTGCAGCAGTCGTCCGGAAGGATGTTGAACGCGGCGCAACACGATCTGGTGGAAAAGATTCAAAGCTTCCTGGCGCAGTCCGGTGAAGCTGGCAAAGCGGGAGACTGGGCTCGGGCGCAAAACCTCTCGCAGAAGGCTCGATTACTGTCTGTTGAGCTCGTAGAATCACTGTAGTTCCGCTTGGTGTGCCTTTCCTTCGACTGATTATTTCGCCCGTTCGTACGCACCAGCGACTCCGCGCTACGAGCTGGTTTTTCCTTACGCTCTAAAACCGTACGCCGAAAAAACTTCTTCCGTTGAGAGCGAGTTTTTCGCTTCCTCTATTGCTGCAGAAGTTCCTGATATCATGCATTTGTGAACGAATTTGACGCAATCGTTGTTGGCGGCGGCTTAATCGGGGCCGCGATCGGATTTGAATTGGCGGGCGAAAAACTGCGCGTCGCTGTGCTGGATCGTCAGGAGCCGGGGCGCGAGGCTTCCTGGGCCGCTGCCGGGATGTTATCGCCCGGGCCGGATTCTCCCGAGGCGTTGGCAATGGTTCCGCTTGCAAGGGAGAGCTTCCGGCTCTATCCGGAATTCGTTGCGGCCGTGGAAGACGCTGCCGGCACGGCTGTGAATTACGCGCGCGAAGGAACCTTCGAAGTTTTTTTTGGGGCGCACGCTGAAGGCGAATGCGAAAACATGATCCGAGAATATCGCAGGCTTGGATTGGAAATCGAAGCGATATCCCGCGACGCAGCGCGTGGGTTGGAGCCGTCGCTGGGGCAAAGTGCCGAAGCTATCGCCTGGCTGCCCGATGAAGCGACTGTGGATCCGCGACTGCTTACGCAAGCCGTGCTGGCCGCGGCAAACCGGCGAGGCGCGGAAATTCGCTCCGGGTGTGCGGTGGATTCGGTATGGTTCGAGAACGGCAATTGTTCGGGTGTTATTTCCGGCGGTGAAAAAGTAAAAGCCAAGCATGTTGTTATCGCCGCGGGGAGTTTCTGCGGCGGAGTGAAGGCCAGCGGGAACGGGAGCGATAAACGATTGACGCGCTATGCGCCAGTACATCCCGTGCGCGGGCAGATGATCGCGTTGCGCTCCGAGAAGGTGAAATTGAAAAAAGTGTTGCGGTCGAAGAATGGGTACCTTGTGCCGCGGCCTGGCGGAGACATCATCGCCGGGAGCACGCTGGAAGATGCGGGATTCGCAAAACAGGTGACGCCTGACGGAATCGGGAAAATTCTTGCCGGCGTAGCGGAGCTTGCGCCAGCGCTTGTAGAGGCTGAAATTGTGGATCGATGGGCGGGTTTGAGGCCGGGCAGTCCCGATCATCTACCGATCATCGGGCCTACCGACATCAGCGGACTTTTGATAGCGACCGGGCATTATCGTAACGGGATTCTGCTTGCACCCGTCACCGCCAAAATTGTGCGCGATTGGATTGTTAGCGGGAAGGCTGAGTTTAGCTCGGCAACTTTCTCGCCGCTGCGGTTTACGGCGGAAAGATCGCGCGCGGAGTTACCACATTAAATCGCGATCTGACATTCGTGTGAAGCGTGCGTCGCAGCTACGGCGTGAATAGCACTGGATTGCCCCGCCAGCGTTGAAGGCGCTGGCGACTCCTCCGAGAAACTCAGGTGAGGCGCTAGTGCTCGTCCAGTTGCATTGCGCACGGAATCGCCGCCGCGATTTTCCGTGTGGCGCTGGAGATCGGTAGCTTGCCGATTGCGTTGAGCGGGAGGATGCGGGTGCGAGGGAGCTTCGGGATTTGTGAGACACGCGCCAGGAACGGCAGTAATGCGATGCTACGAAATGTAACGCCGTGACGCGCGGCGGGCAAGGGCTCGAGTGAAAGCGCACCATTGAGATTCAGGATTGAATGAAGATGAGCCGCGAGCGTTTCTTTTGGTCGCTGCCTTGCTTCCACTGCTGGGAATTGCCACATGCGCGAAAACAGGACCTCGTCGTGCGCGCCTGGGTCCTGTACCAGCAAAGTGCGGCCTTCGGGATCGAGAAGGATTGCCGCGGTGATTTTTACTTTTATCGCGGCGCGTGTCTTGCGTGCGGCTGGAATTTCGTTTTGCAGGCCGAGCGCATAGGCTTGGCACCAGCGCCGGACCGGGCAAACAGTGCAACGAGGCGATTGCGGGACGCAGATTACTTCGCCCAATTCCATTAGCGATTGGTTCCAGTCGCTCGCCGAATCCTGAGGTAGAAAGCGGGTTGCGGTGGTCGTGAGTGTGCTCCAGGTTTTTGGCACGCGCAGATCGCCGCGAATCGCGTTGATGCGTGCCAAGACGCGCGCGACATTGCCGTCGAGAACCGCTAGTGGAACGTCGTAGGCGATGCTGAGAACCGCGGCGGCTGTGTATGCGCCGATGCCTGGCAGCGCTAACGCGTCATCCAGTTCACGCGGGAATTGCGAGGCTGGTTTTGCCGCGATTTGTTTTGCGGCGCTGTGAAGATTGCGGGCGCGGCTGTAGTAGCCCAGACCGGACCACAGTTTGAGCACTTCCGACTGTGGCGAACGTGCAAGAGATTGAACATCCGGGAAGCGATCCAGGAAACGTTGGTAGTACGGCATCACGGCAGCGATACGCGTTTGCTGCAGCATCACCTCCGCCACCCAGATGCGGTAGGGGTCGCGGCTGGCGCGCCAGGGTAGATCGCGTTGGTGCGCCCGGAACCACTCGAGCATGCGGTATTGAAAATGCCTGAGCGCGCGGGCGGTGAGGTGGGATTTCATTCGTGGGGTATTGTCGCATTTTTGCCGACGCGGGGCGCGATGGGTACTTTCCGTTCAGGTACGCCGGTCAGGATTCGCGGCGCAACCGGGCGCGGCAAGAGAAGCCCCGGAATGTTAACTCTCGGCGGACCGCCGCTTTTCGATTTTCATTCGGAGCAGATAATGGAAGGGAGGCAAGTCCGCCCAGGAAAAAGCGGAAGCAAACTTCCGCACTCCCGAAAACGCGACAACGCGCAAAACGCCGAGGGTCAGACCATGCCGTCTATAGAGAATTGAGGAAGATGAAATACGAGGAGGACCAGAGCGCCGTCGGGATTGAGTGCTGCGGGCGAGCCGTTAGAATGATTTTGAAGATTTCGCGATCGGCTGCCAGATCGTCCAGAAATGCTCCCCCTACGGCTGATTCTTCCGGTTGGATTGTGGCTAGTTCACGCAGCGCGTCGTAAATAATTTCGCCAGCGGGGGCCATGCGCGTGGAGAAGCGATGCGTGCGGAATTGCAATACCGAATTGATTTCGTTGAAGTGCCAGCCGAGGCAGGCCGCCATCGACACTGCGCGTTCGAAACGCTGAGAATGCTCCGAGCCTCGCTGTTCAGCTCCGTCCTTCGCGGCTTTCGCTTGGGCAGCCCTTGCTGAGGCCGATGGGCCCCCGAGTTCGAAATCTGGCGGGCCAATGTAAGGATCGAGAACCAGCATTACGCGGCGCTCGTCTTCGCGGGCGAATTCGCGGACCATCAAACGCCCCGCTCGCGCCGTTACTTTCCAATCGACGCAGCGAGCGCTGTCGGTGGGTAAATAATCGCGCAGAGAATGAAGTTCGTGGCCGCGTCCGCGGAAGTGGCTGGCCATTTCCCCGCTCAGCAGCGGGAGAACTTCGTAGAAATGGTCGGTCGGCGCGACGCGTGGGTAGACGAGGATTTCAAGGCTGGAATCGACGCGGCGGGTCTTCTCGAAGAAACCGAACGGGAAGCGAGTGCGGATGCCGAAGGCGTCCTGACGATAGCTGCCGCGATGCGGGAAGGTGAGTTCGACTTTTTGGCGCGCCGAACCCAACCTGGGAATGTACGGAAAGAAAACGGCTCGGGTGAGAATTTCCGCCGGACGTTTTTTGGTTTCGCCCACTACCCGCAACGAGAACGATGGCCAGGCGCGCTTTTCGTTGCGAAGTTCGAGTTCGGCCAGCATCGGCTGCTGGGCGAAGATGTGCTCGGGGAGATCAAATTTTAAGTCGATGCCGGTGAGAACCGCGCGCGAGAGCACGCCAGAAATCAGAATTCCTGCAATCGAGCACGCCAGAAGCATAAAAAGCAGGTTGTTGCCTGTGTTCACGGACGCGAGGATCAGAATGGCGACCGCGCCAAGGTAAACCATGCCTTCGCGCGTGAGGCGGTAATCAATCTGATAGACCACCCAGCGCAGGCTGGTGCGGCGCGCGAGATTTGGAACAATGGTCACCGCGACCCAACCGGCGAGGACCAGCGCGAAGACGGTGGTGATTCCGGCCAGCAGCACTCTGCCTTGCTGCGCCACTGCGGCGGAAAAAAGAGCGATGCCCAGCGCGGCGGAAAGGACCAGCATGGCGATGCCGAAATTGTGCCAGCCGGGCTTATCGCGCCCGCGCCAGGCGCGAAGGACGAAAGGGTCAGCCATTGCGATTACACGGGAACGCGGGTGGAATCGAGAATCTCGAAGAGAATGGTTTCAGCTTGTTCGGATTTTTTCTGGGTGGAAACGTAGCGCGAGCTGATCACGACGCGATGCGCGAACACCGGAACGATCAGGCGCTTAAAATCGTCTGGCAGGCAGTAATCGCGGCCTTCGAGGAAAGCGCGGGCTTGCGCCGCACGATGCAGCATTACCGCGCCTCGCGGGCTGACGCCCAGGCTCAACTGTTCGGTCTGGCGCGTGCGCTCGATGATTTCCAGCGCGTAATCCAGCAGGGTTTCATCGACTTTCACTTTGGCGACTGACTCCTGCATCGCGATCACGTCCGCCGCGTCCATCATGGGCTCGATTTTTTCCACCGGCGCGTGTCCAGCATTGTTGCGGATAATTTCTTTTTCGCTTTCGCGCGATGGGTAACCCATGCGAATGCGCATCAAGAAACGGTCCAGCTGCGATTCCGGCAGCGGGTAGGTACCGTGATGTTCGATTGGATTTTGCGTGGCGAGCACCAGGAACGGAGCCGGCAACGGGTGGGTGTGATTATCTACCGTGATTTGCGCTTCGTTCATAGCTTCTAAAAGCGAGGATTGCGTTTTGGGCGTGGTGCGGTTGATTTCGTCGGCGACGATGATGTTGGCGAAAATAGGGCCGGGCTTGAATTCGAATTCCTGCGCAGCCGGATTGAAGACGCTGACGCCGATCACGTCGCTCGGCAGCATGTCCGAAGTGAATTGAATGCGCTGGAAGGAACAATGGAACGAGCGGGCCAGAGCTTGGGCCAAAGTAGTCTTACCGACGCCGGGGACGTCTTCGATCAGTAGATGTCCGCGTGCCAGCAGCGTCGTGAGCGCCAGTTGAATGACGTCGTCTTTGCCTTTTACCACGCGTGCGATCGAGCGCAAAAGTTCGGCAAGGCGTGTGCTGGCGTTAGTGGCGGTCGTTTGCAATTCGCGTAGCCTTCTGCTACAAAAAGTAGGTTCTGTGGGCGACTAGCTCAGTGGTTAGAGCGCTCCCCTCACACGGGAGAGGTCCAAGGTTCAAGTCCTTGGTCGCCCACCACTTGCTCCCCAATTCTGCCATCGTTTCGCCAGCCGATTGAAGTGTCGATTAGGCACCTGTGTTCAAGAAGTGATTTTCTTCAGATATTGGACGAGGGGAAGAGTGGAAGGTGAGGTGACGAAGGTTGGCGTGTTGACGCTGAAATAAAGAACCCGACCGGTGCCGGACAGGTGGGATGGGACTTAGTCTCGATGGCGTATTCCTTATCGCCCAGTTTACCGCTTTTCGCATTACTAATTTTTACCGTGGGCTTTCTTTCCGGCTTTCAATATTTTTTGAAGTTGTCAGAAAGAAAAAACCACCCCGCCGGCTGAGGTTCGTTCTAACCCAAGCGATCCAATGTAATGTGATAGCCTGTGCTTTCGATTTGCCAGAGAGCTAAATTTAATCCTGACGGAAATTACATGACCAGCACGCTGCGATTTTTACAGGTGTTCGCATTAGGTACTTGGGTTGGGTCGATTTTCTACTTCAGCGCCGCAGTGGCGCCGGGAGCGTTTCGAGTGCTCTCCAGCCAGGATCAGGCTGGATTGCTGGTGGAATTCACGCTGAGGCGGTTGCACACCCTTGGAGTGGTTGCTGGCCTGCTGTTTCTTTTTGCTTCAGCTCTGACGGCATTGTCTTCCATGGAGGCAGGCAAGCGCCTGATGCTACCGGCGATTGGGGTGGCGATCATGCTGATCCTGACGATCGTCTCACAGCACGTTGTGATTCGCCGCATGAACGAATTGCGACGGCAGATGGTCTCCGTGATAGAGACGCCGAAGGACAGCCCTTTGCGCGTGGAATTCGACCGCCTGCACGGCGTTTCTGTGCGGCTGGAAGGCGCTACGCTATTGATTGGGTTGGTTTCGCTGTTTCTCACCGTTCGCAATTCGCCCATTACACGATAAGCGTCGCTATGGCCTGCCTCCCGGGCTGGCGTACGGCCTCGCAGTGTTAGCATCCTAGACAGGCTATGGCATCGACCGCGCAGGTCAGCGCGTCGCCACTTCCGGCGGTGCAACGGTATTTCGAGGTGTCGCTGTTTCTGCTGGTTTCGACGGGCATACTGGCCGTCGTCTCCACCGGCAAACTCGACATGGTCTCAACGGTGGCGCCGGTGCTCGCTCTGAGCTACAAAGCTGTGGGCATCTGGCGCGGACGCGCGCCGGAGCTTTCCGTGCGCGTCGCGACATGGCTGGTGCTCGCGTATTTTCTGTTCTTCCCACTCGATCTTTGGGTCGTGTCGCGCAGCCTTTCCGCGGGCGCGCCTAATCCGGGATTATATGCGGCGCTGCTCGCGGCAATTCACCTGACGCTGTTCGCGACGCTGGTGCGCTTATTTTCGGCGCGCAGCAACCGCGATTACGCATTCCTGGCCGTGCTGGCGGTTACCTGCATGCTGGCTTCGGCAATTCTGACGGTGGAAACGACGTTCTTAGTGGCGCTGGCGATTTTTCTGGTGCTGGCGGTTTCTACTTTCGTGGCGCTGGAAATTCGCCGGGGCGCGGACGATGCGATTTCGCCGCCGTTTGATTCCGGTTCCCCGCTGGCGCAGCAGTTGAATCGCGCGTTAGGCATTACTTCCGCGCTTGTTGCCGCCGGAACGCTGGTCATTGGCACCGTAATTTTCTTCGTTCTGCCTCGTTTTACCGCCGGATACCTGAGCGCGCTGAATCTGCAGCCCAAATTGATGACCGGCTTCAGCGACAACGTTACCTTAGGGGAAATTGGCGAAATCCAGAAAAGCACAGCAGTAGTGATGCGCATCCACATCGATGGGGCGCCTACTCTTGGCGAGGGCATGCACTGGCGCGGCATCGTGCTTACGAATTTTGACGGCCGACGTTGGTTCACGCCCGCGCACAATCAGATTGTTTTTGCGCCCAGTTCTGACGGAGAGTACCGACTAGACTCGCCTCCGGTGCTGCCGGCGGGCGATTTCTACCCGCTGCGTTACACGGTACTGATGGAACCGCTGGCAAGCGACGCAATTTTCGTCGCGCCGCGCATGCAAACCTTGCACGGGCGTTTTGCAAACGACGCGGAGCGAATCGGCACGATTCGCCGCCCTGGCTACCTGCTAATCGATTCGACCGGCTCGCTTTCCAATCCTTTTCATAACGACACGAAGGTCCGCTATCAAGCTGTTTCCGTAATCCCCGCCGTGCCTCCCTCGCAATTACGGTCGGCTCCGCCGGATTTCCCTGCGCCTACCGTGGCCACCTATTTGCAACTGCCCGCGCTTGATCCGCGCGTCAAAAAACTGGCGCAGGACGTCACTGCGGGTGGTGCAACCGAATATGACAAGACCGCAAAAATTGAGACCTACCTGAAATCGCATTACAAATACACGCTGGATCTAAGCGGACCTCGCGTGGCCGATCCCCTGGCTAATTTTCTTTTCACGCGTCGCTCCGGCAACTGCGAATATTTCGCGGCGGCTATGACTGTGATGCTCAGGTCGGTGGGGGTTCCGGCGCGTTACGCCGCCGGTTTTCTTGCTGGTGAATACAACGACGTGGGCGGCGACTGGATCGTGCGCGCCAGTGACGCACATACCTGGGTGGAAGTGTATTTCCCCAATTATGGCTGGATTACTTTTGATCCGACGCCCCCCGGCAGCGCGAAGCGAAGCGGTTTATTGCAACGGCTGAATATGTATTGGGACTGGTTTCAATACGCCTGGGGCGAGTGGATAATCAATTACGATTTCTCGCACCAGGTGACGCTGGCTCAGAATGCGCAAAAAGCGTCGCGCGACTGGAGTGAGAGTATCCGGAAGTATTATCACGATAAACAGGAACAGGCGCTGAGCGCGATTATCGCGCTGGATAAGAAATTCGAGGCGTCGCCGTACTTCTTGCCGAGCCTGCTTGTCTGCCTGATCGCGTTGCTGATGTATCTGCGGGGCCGGAGCCTGGTTGCCTACATCGTAGCGCGGTGGGGCCTGCGCGCGCGGAACAGCGGTAACGTCACGGCATCGCTGGCAACGCTCGAATATCGCGAGATGCTGCGGTTGCTGGAAAAACGAGGCTGGAAGAAATCTCCGTCACAAACGGCACAGGAATTTGCCGCCGCGATTTCGGTCGCGGATTTCGCCGCGCCAGTGGCGCAGCTCACCGAGCTATACCAATCGGCCCGCTTCGGCGACCGGCCGACGCCGGTAGCGCAAATGTCCTCACTGCTGAGGTCAATCCGCGAGTTGACCCGCGCGCGCAAGCCGTCGACGTGATGAATTGGCGTATCTGGCTGCTGTGGGGCGTCATGGCGGCGATAATCATCGTTGCTGCGCGGACCAACTCTCGTGACAAGAAGTTGAGCTCCGGTTCCAGCGAGTTTCGACCTGTGCTACCGTTGGCGCGTGTTAGAATTGGGTGTTTCACGCACACCGCAGGATCACACTGAATGCCGAAGGTCGGATTCATCAGCCTGGGATGCCCGAAGAACCTCGTCGATAGCGAGGTGATGATGGGTATTCTCGCACGTGCGGGCTATGAACTGACGGCGCGAGCTGGCGAAGCCGACGTGCTGGTTGTCAACACCTGCAGTTTCATCGAGCCCGCGCAAAAAGAATCGGTCGAGTCAATTTTGGAGATGGCCGAATACAAGAAATTCGGCCGCGCGCAGAAGCTGATCGTCGCCGGATGCATGGTGGAACGGTACCGCAACGACATCCGGGAACAAATTTCTGAGGTCGACGCGGTCATCGGCACTGGCGAAATCGACAAAATTCTGGAAGCGTGCGAAGGCCAGTTACGGCCGGAGGATCCAAACGCGAGCGATCTTCCGACGTATCTTTATCACGACGCCACGCCGCGCATTCTCGCCACGCCTAGCCACACCGCTTACATCAAAATCAATGAAGGCTGCGACCATCCCTGCACTTTCTGCGTAATTCCGCAGCTTCGCGGAAAATTCCGCAGCCGCCGTTTCGAATCCGTGGTACGTGAAGCCGAAAATCTCGCGGCGGCGGGCGTGCGCGAAATTTCGTTGATCGGCCAGGACACCACTTTTTACGGCGAAGACCTGGGCTTGCGCGACGGCTTGGCGACTCTGCTTGCGCGGCTGGCGCAAATCGAAGATCTCAATTGGGTGCGCTTCCTGTATTGCTATCCGAACCGCATCACGCCGCGCTTGCTGGATACCATCGTTACCCATCCACGGCTGGTGAAATATCTGGATGTGCCGTTGCAACACGCCAGTCGAAACGTTCTTGCGCGTATGAAACGTGGGGCTAATGGCGACGCATTCCTGAAGATGATCGAGAAGGCGCGCAGAACGATTCCCGGTGTTGCGATTCGCACGTCATTCATTGTCGGCTTCCCCGGGGAAACCGAAGACGATTTCAGCGAGCTTTGTGATTTCGTGCGCGCCGCGGAATTCGATTGGATGGGCGTCTTCGCGTACTCGGACGAAGACACCTCCGAAAGTTTCGCGCTCGGAAATAAGGTGGACGCCAAAACCATTGCGCGCCGCCGGGATGCATTGATGTCCCTTCAGAAAAAAATCTCGGCTCGCAAGCTGCGCAGCAAAATCGGCCAGCAATTGCAAATAATGCTCGAAGGTCCGTCAAAAGATACGGACTTGATCTGGGAAGCGCGCCTGGAAGGAATGGCTCCGGAAATCGACGGTAAAGTCTACGTGACAGAATTCGAGGGCGTGAATGATGCCGCTGAACTCCCCGTGCCGGGCTCGCTAGCCACCATCGAAATCACGCAGTCAAAAGAGTACGACTTGATAGGCCGCGTTACTAAATTCGAAAAGAGCAGTGGTGTCTCGAACCGCCGCATGGGAAACTCCGCAGCAAACCTAACCGAGAAAGTTCTATTCCCCATACTCACCTAAAAGACCCGCACGCGATTAATAGCACGCTCGAAATCTCTATAGAACGCGGCGCCTGGCAAAAGACGCGACACGCCGCTCGGCTTATGAGGGAACGGAATGCCGATTCCTCGATTCAAATATAAAGGCTTCTGTGTATTTGATATGGACGGAACATCTGGCCTGATAAAAGGACTGCGTTCAACTTCTTCAGTTGTCAGTCAAAAGGAAACAGCGCATATGAATTGGGATCAAGTTCAAGGCAAGTGGATGCAGACCAATGGCGCAGTCCGCGAAAAATGGGGCAAGCTAACCGACGACGATCTGGACGTTATTGCCGGCAAACGAGATCAACTGGTGGGACGCATTCGAGAGCGCTACGGCGTTGCCAAGGAAGAAGCCGAGCGGCAAGCGGACGCGTTCGTGAAAACCCTTTCGGACGCCGGGAAAGAAGCGAGCCATGGGTAATCGTTTTTAGCAATCGGCCCAACGCGCAACACTTTCAGCAAAAGGAAGGAAAACAGTGAAGACGTCAATGGTATTAGGAATTGTTCTGATCGTGCTCGGGATCATCTCCTTCGCATATCAAGGAATCAATTACAAGACGAACAAGCGAGTCCTGGACGTCGGTCCCATTCACGCCGACAAAACCGAAAATCACACCATCCCGCTGCCCCCAATCCTGGGAGGGCTGGCGCTTGTGGGTGGAATCGTGCTGGTTGTTGCAGGCTCTAAAGCCGCCGCATAGTTTCATCGCTTACGGCGCCCGAGTTGGTCACGGGCAAATTCCGCGATTCACGGCGCGCCGCATGGCTCGGTCGTTCACGGTCCGGTCGTTAAAGTTCTGTATAAGCCTGGGGTATAGTGCTGCTTCGGTACCCAGCACCATTTTTCTCGCCTCAACTTTCGTAATTTCGCGTTGGAATCTGTAATTAGTTTGCTAAAGCCGGTATTTCGGTGCAAGCGACGGCAGCAGAAAACCGCAGCGTTCGCGAATGGCAGTAGCAGCGCCCTCAGGAGTGCTTTAGAATGATGGAAGCACTTCATGTCGGGGCGTAGCGCAGCCCGGTAGCGCGCCTGCCTTGGGCGCACCGAACTCGACTCCAACAACTCCGCCCGTCACTTTTAACTACTAACGTTTCCAACAAATCGGGGAATCTGCTTTTCGCTCAAAAGTAACCCGAATGGAATGAAAACGTTGGATTCGTGCACAGTTCGTGCACAGTTGAGTTCCAAAAAAATCTACAGACTGAACCCCTGGTTGAGACAAAGATGTGCATTACGGTTTCCTTCGAAGGGCATTGCTCTGCTAGATGCCCGCATTAGCCTCCGAAGAACGTCATCATCGCCGCCGCTGACGTTCTCTGGGATTCTCGTTGGGACTCCTTTTCGAAGTCTTCGGGCGAACGA
>Ga0182015_10000709_pt1 | contig 46935 bp, 46 predicted proteins | sample 712P3MmetaG_FD_120478 | JGI IMG/M metagenome (GOLD analysis project Ga0182015, IMG submission 120478) | Permafrost microbial communities from Stordalen Mire, Sweden - 712P3M metaG | ecosystem: Environmental > Terrestrial > Soil > Wetlands > Permafrost | place: Sweden: Stordalen | collected...
GGCGCGCCACCGATCCATTAGGAAAACCGATGGTCCAATTCAACCTTCCCAAAAACTCCCGCCGCACCGCAGGCACGACCTGGCCGAAGACCGAAGGCGCGAAGGAGACGACGGAGTTCCGCATCTATCGCTGGAATCCCGACGACGGCGCCAATCCGCGCCTCGACACTTATTATGTCGATCGCCACGATTGCGGGCCGATGGTGCTCGATGCGCTGATCTGGATCAAATCGAAGATCGATCCGACGCTGACCTTCCGCCGCTCCTGCCGCGAGGGCGTGTGCGGCTCCTGCGCGATGAATATCGACGGGCTCAACACGCTCGCCTGCACGCGCGGCATGGACGAGATCGACGGGGCGGTGAAAATCTATCCGCTGCCCCACATGGAGGTCGTCAAGGACCTCGTGCCGGACCTCTCGCATTTCTATGCGCAGCACGCCTCGATCGAGCCCTGGCTGAAGACCGATTCGCCGCCGCCCGAGAAGGAATGGAAGCAATCGCCGGCGGATCGGGCCAAGCTCGACGGGCTCTATGAATGCATCCTGTGCGCCTGCTGCTCGACCTCCTGCCCGAGCTATTGGTGGAACGGCGACCGCTATCTCGGCCCCGCCGTCCTGTTGCAGGCCTATCGCTGGCTCATCGATTCGCGCGACGAGGCGACCGGCGAGCGGCTCGACAATCTCGAGGACCCGTTCCGCCTCTATCGCTGCCACACGATCATGAATTGCGCCAAGACCTGCCCGAAGGGGCTGAACCCGGCCAAGGCGATCGGCAAGATAAAGACCATGATGCTGGAGCGGCAGATGTGAGGGATTTTCGCGCAAACCACGGGTTTTGCGCGGCCCCTTTCACGCCCCCGGCGCGCGCGGGAACAGGGCGCGCAACTGCGCGTCGACCACGGCCGAGGTAAGATCGGCGACGTCCTGCGACGCCTCGCGCAACAGCGAAAGGGGCGTCGGCCGGCGCGCGATAAGGCGGCCGGTAATCTCATGGGCCTCGAAGCGAAGCTCGGTCGAGAATTTGGCGGCCAGCCGCTGCATCGGGCGATTGTCCGCCTGGCACAGGATTTCGATCGTCTCGACGCCGTGGTTGCTCGCCGCGCGCAAAAGGCGCGCGAACAATTGCTCGCCGATTCCCTGTCGCCGATGGAGCGCCTCGACACTAAAGGCCGCCTCCGCATGAACTCTCCTGGCGAAGGGCGCGCTCTCCGTCCAGATCGCGCTTTCCGACCGCAATTCGCCGGCCCCGCACAATTGGCCGTCGACGAAAGCGCCAAAAACCAGATCGCCCGCGCCAAAGCAGTTCTCGGCATAGCGCGCGAGAAACTCATCCGACACGCCGCCGCCAAACCGGTCGTGGCGGCTTTGCGGATCGAGGCGCAGCAGATGGTCGCGGAACGCCGCCTTGTCGGCGCGCCACAGCCGGCGGACGACGGTCTGGGGGAAAGGTTGCATATTCGACTCCAGAGTTCGGCGAGGCTTCAAGTCCCGCGCGCTCCTCCCTGGCGGGATCAACATGGTGCACCGCAACAGCATAGGCAAGTCATAAGCCGCTCAGTCCGGCCCCATCCTTAACAGCACTTTGCCCAAAGCCTCGCGGCGCGCGATCGCCCCCAGCGCCTCGACGTAGGATTCCAGCGGATAGACCGCATGGACATGGGCCGAGATTTTCCCGCTCGCGGCATAATCCAGCAGCTCGGCCATATTGGCCAAATGAGCCTGCGGCTCGCGGACGATGAAATCGCCCCAGAACACGCCGCGGATGTCGCAGCCTTTCAAAAGGACCAGATTGAGCGGCGGCGTCGGGATTTCGCCTGAGGCGAAGCCGATCACCATGAGGCGCCCTCTCCAGGCGAGCGAGCGTAAAGCGGGCTCCGTCAAGGCGCCGCCGACCGGGTCATAGACGACGTCGACGCCGCCGCTCCCCGTCAGGCGCTTGAGTTCGGCGCGTAGGTCATGGGTCGCATAATTGATCGTCTCCTGCGCTCCGAACTTGCGCACGAAGGCGAGTTTTTCGTCCGAGGAGGCGCAGGCGATCACCTTTGCGCCCATCAGCGCCCCGATTTCGACCGCCGCCAGGCCGACCCCGCCCGACGCGCCGAGAACGACCAGCGTCTCGCCGCTCCTAAGGTCGGCGCGCTGCTTGAGGGCGTGCAGCGTCGTGCCATAGGTGATCGACAATCCTGCCGCCTTGTCCAGCGAAAGCCCGGCGGGCAGCGCGACCAGGCGATTGACGGGGCAGACGATCCGCTCGCGGGCGCAGCCAAAGCCGGTATAGCCAAGCACGCGATCGCCAATCCTGAAGCCGATCGCCCCAGGGCCGAGCGCGGCGATGCGCCCGGAAAACTCGGCGGCGGGCGAGAACGGCAGCGGAGGCTTGGCCTGATATTTGTTCTCGATCACCAGCAGATCGAAAAAATTGAGGCCCGCATAGCTCACTTCGACGAGGGCCTCACCCTCGCCGGGAACCGGATCGGGCAGATCGACGATGGCGAGCGTTTCGGGCGGGCCGTATCTTTGGCAAAGCAGGGCTTTCATCGCGGACCTCGAATTTGAGTCTTTTTTCATTAAGATTGAATAGGTTCGCAGGGCTGTCGAACCGAAATCACGGGCGGGGTCTGAATTTCGCCCTGTTCGCCGCCCATGAAAATCCCATCGCCCTTGGCGCGCGCCGGAGTAAACTCATCCCATGATTCGCTTCGCGAGACCAACCGCTCTGCTTCTATGCGCCGCGCTCGGCTGCTTGGCCGCCGGCCCGGCCTCGGCCCAGCAAAGCCCCGCTGCGGACCAGACCAAGAAAAAGCCGGCGAAGCCGACCAAGCTTGCCCCGTCGAGTTCGGCCGCCGACAAAAGCAAGGCCGCCGACAAGAGCGCCGACGCCGGCGCCGGCAAGCCTTTGCTGGTGGTGAGTTTTGGCGACTGGGGCGTATATCAGACGCAGGCGGCCAAGGGGCGCGTCTGCTATACCTTGGCGCAGCCAAAGGACCGCGCGCCCGCCGACCTCAAGCGCGATCCGGCTTACGCCTTCATTTCGGATCGTCCCGGCGAAGGGGTGCGCAACGAAATTTCCTTCATCATGGGTTTTGACGTCGTCAATCCGCCCGAGGACTCCACCGCGGATTCCAAGAAACCCGCCGCGGACCCCAAGAAGAGCGCCGCCGCCAAGGCGGCGATGGCGATCGTCGGCGACCAATCCTTCGAGCTTCTGGCCAAGACCACCAATCTTTGGGTCAAGAACGCGGCCAAGGAAGGCCAGCTGATCGACGAGATGCGCAAGGGCGCCAAGCTGCAGGTGATGGCCGCCTCCAAGAAGGGCCATATGACCACCGACACTTATTCGCTGGCCGGGTTCTCGCAGGCGCTGGAGCGCGTGCAAAAGGATTGCCCCAACAATTAGGGCCGTTTGGCGGCGATCAGGTAATTGACGCCGGTGTCGCGCGAGACGCGCCAGGCGGCGGCCAGGGGATTGTAGACGACGCCGGCGCGGGCGATTTCCCGCAGGCCGGCCGACCGGAACGCGCCGCTCAATTCCTCCGGCGTCACGAATTGCTCCCAGCGATGTGTGCCGCGCGGCAGCCAGCCAAGCACATATTCGGCGCCGACGATGGCCAAAGCGAAGCTCTTCAGGGTGCGGTTCAGGGTCGAGGCGGCAAATAGGCCGCCGGGCCGCACGAGGCCGCAAGCGGTCCTCACGAAGCGCGGCATGTCGCGCACGTGCTCGACGACCTCCATCGCCAGCACGACGTGGAAGGACGGCTCCTCGCTCGCCAATTGCTCGAGCGTCGCGGCGCGATAGGCGAGGCTTGCGCCGGTCTCTGCGGCATGACGCCGCGCGACCTCGATATTGCCCGGCGCCGGGTCGAGGCCGGTGACGTCGGCGCCGAGCCGCGCCAACGGCTCGGCCAGCAGGCCGGCGCCGCAGCCGATGTCGAGGATCGTCAGCCCGGCGAGCGGCGCCTCGCCGCCCCCCGGCGATGTCCTGAAGCGTCTGACGATCGTGTCGCGCAGCCAGGCGATGCGCAGCGGGTTGATCTCATGCAAAGCTCGCATCGACCCCATAGGGTCCCACCAGTCGTCGCCGATCGCCTCGAAGCGCGCGATATCGGCAGGATCCAGGCTGGCGGCGGCGTCTGAGGCGGGCATTTCTTATCGACTCGGGCCAAGCAAGCGGGCGTTGACCGCCCGGACGCCGCCATCTATACGCGCCCTTCGCGACCGGCGCGAGCCGTTTGGCCGGTGTTTATTCCCTGGAATCTTGATGTCGCGCCTGGTGATGAAGTTCGGCGGCACGTCCGTCGCCAATATCGAGCGAATCCGCAATGTGGCGCGCCATGTCAAACGCGAAGTCGACGCGGGCCACGATGTGGCCGTCGTGGTCTCCGCGATGTCGGGCAAGACGGACGAATTGGTCGCCTGGGCCAGCCAGGCCGCCCCGCTTTACGATGCGAGCGAATATGACGCGATCGCCGCCTCGGGCGAGCTTGTCACGGCGGGCCTGCTAGCCATCGTTCTGAAGGACATGGGGCTGCGAGCCCGCTCCTGGCAGGGCTGGCAGATTCCGCTCCTGACCGACGACGCCCATGGCGCGGCGCGCATCGCCAGCGTCGACGGCTCGAAAATCGTCGCGCGTTTCGCCGACAATGAAATCGCCGTCGTGGCGGGCTTTCAGGGGCTTCATGCCGCCAGCGGCCGCGTGACGACGCTCGGGCGCGGCGGATCGGACACTTCAGCCGTCGCGCTGGCTGCCGCGATCGGCGCGGATCGTTGCGACATCTACACCGACGTCGACGGCGTCTACACGACCGATCCGCGCGTGGTGCCCAGGGCCCGGCGGCTCGAGCGCGTCGCCTTCGAGGAAATGCTGGAAATGGCCTCGCTGGGCGCGAAGGTCCTGCAGGTGCGGTCGGTCGAAGTGGCGATGGTGCATAAGGTCAAGCTCACCGTGCGCTCTTCCTTCGACGATCCCGCCGATCCAAAGTTGGGGACGCTCATTTGCGATGAGGAGGACATTGTGGAAAGCCAGATCGTCACCGGCATCGCCTTTTCGAAAGACGAAGCCCAGATCACTTTGCGCCGGGTCGCCGACAAGCCTGGCGTCGCGGCGGCGATCTTCATGCCCCTGGCCGACGCCAACATCAATGTCGACATGATCATTCAGGTCATCTCGGACGACACGACGACCACCGACATAACGTTCACGGTGCCGGCCGCCGAATATTCCCGCGCCAAGGCGATCCTCGAAGAGCGTTGCGGTCAGATCAATTACGCCTTGCTGCAGGGCGCACAGGACGTCGTCAAAGTGTCGGCGATCGGCATCGGCATGCGCAGCCATTCGGGCGTCGCCGCCAAGGCCTTCAAGGCGCTGGCCGAGAAGGGCGTCAACATCCGAGCCATCACGACGTCCGAGATCAAGTTCTCGGTGCTGATCGACGCCGCCTATACGGAACTGGCGGTGCGCACCCTGCATTCGCTGTATGGGCTCGACGCGGCGGCTTAGACGCCGCAGCGGGTCGCGCTTTCACACGGCGGCGCCCAGGCGCCGAGCGCGCGCCTTTTCAATTTCGCCTCAGCGCGAACGGTTCGAATGACCGATGGGCGCGGCGCGCCGGCGCGCGAGATAGAACAATCCCGCGCCAACAACTCCCGCCACCGCCCAGGTCGGCAGCATGAGAATGTGCAGCAGAATCGGATCCCACAGGAAATGGATCCGCCGCTCGATGAAGGATTGCAGAAGCGGAAACTTGTCGGGGAAGGCCCAATAGGCGGTCGCGCCCGCCGGCGTGAAGGACAATTGGTCGGCGGCGATCGAGCGCGCGCCGTCGATCACGCAGGCCGCGAAAGCGCCGGCGAGCAGGGCCAAGCCGAGAATGCGCAGGACCAGCTTGATCACATTCGTGGCCTTCGCTTGGAGAGGATGGAGAAAGCCAGCAAGACGACCCATAGCAAGGCCGGCGCGAGGGCTCCGAATCGGCTGTAGACGGTCGGCGGGCGCGGCGCCGGCAAAGGGCTGTCGAGCACCCCTTCCACGCCCAAGGGAAGTTGCGCCGTGACGCGGCCGAGACCGTCGATCACCGCGGAAATGCCGGTATTGGCGGCGCGCACCAGCGGCAGGCCTTGTTCGATGGCCCGCAGGCGAGCCTGCGCGAAATGCTGGTAGGGTCCCGGGGTCAGGCCGAACCACGCATCGTCCGTCACGTTGAGCATCCAGGCGGCGCGGCTTCCGGCGGCCCGGAAGATCGATCCGATCTCCTCGGGAAAGATCGCCTCGTAGCAGATGAGAGGCGACGCATCGGGCAGGCCCGGCGCATGAAGAACCCCCGAGCCGGAGCCGGCGTCGAACCCGCCGGGAATCTCAACGAATTGCGTCACGCCGAAACGGTCGAAGAAGTCGGAAAAAGGCAAATATTCGCCGAACGGCACGAGATGCGTCTTGTCGTATCGGTCGAGCAGGGCGCCGTGATTGTCGATGACCTGGATCGAATTGAAATAATGGGCGCGCGAGTCGCCGGGGACCGGCTCGCCGACGCGCGCCGCGCCGGTGATCAATATCGCGCCGCCGCGCAGAAGATCGGCGATCTGAGCCAAAGCCTGGGGGTCGCGCGCCAGCAGGAACGGGAAAGCCGATTCAGGCCAGATCAAATGAGTTACGTCGGCGACGCCGGTCGAAGTCGGCGACGTCGCGCGGTCCGACAGCGCCAGATATCGGCGCATGATCGCATCCTTGTTTTGCGGCCGAAAGCTGGCGTCCTGCGCCACATTGGGCTGCATGATGCGCAGTTTCACGCCGGCGAGCGACGCGGTCTCGGGCGCCGAAAGACGATACGCGCCAAAGCCGGCGAGCGCCGCCAAAGCGGCAAGCCCCAGCACGACTGGCCGCAGGAACCGGCGTCCGCCTGATTCGTCGGCCAAGGTCGCCGGCGCGGCGAAAATCGCCACGGCGAGGATCGTCAAACCATGCAATCCGACGATCGAGGCGAATTGACCGAGAACCAGATTTTGCCCCAGCGCCATGCCCAGTTCGTTCCACGGGAATCCGGTCAGCACGACGGCGCGGAGCCATTCGGCCGCGCCAAGGCCGACCGCCAGCGCCAGCACGCGCGCCGGGCCCGGCGACCAGAGCATTCTGGCGAGCGCAAATCCGAACGCCGGAAAAAAGGCCAGCCCCGCCGGCAGCGCCAGCACGCCCAGCGGCAGCGCCCAGGCGAACTTGTCGGCTTCGACAAGAAACGCCGCGCCCAGCCACCAAAGGCCCGCCACGAAATAGCCAAAGCCCCACCACCAGCCCGCCGCGAAAGCCGATTGCATGGATCGGCCGGTCGAACGCCCGCTTGCGCCGACATTGGCCGATCCGTCGATCAGCCAGACCGCCGCCATCATCGGTGCCAGCAAGGCCGGCAGGAAATCCAAGGGAGGCAAGGCCAAGGCGCCAAGAGCGCCCGCGACGAAGGCTATCGCGCGTCGACGCCAGTCCCACGCGAGAATGACGCTCCCGGCCAGAGCGCGAAAATAATTGCCTTGGCTGGATTGCTCTTGATCGGTTGAAAGCAAGGGCTGGCGTCCCGGGATCTCTGTAACCTTAATCGAATTGCACCAAATCAGACCCTGGCTCATAAGCGCGAATCGGGGCGCCGGACAATCTGCCGCAAGGTCGCCCTGCTAATTTCACGCCATCGGACAAAGGGGAACAGCGGCCTATTTGGGCGCCCGAGCCGGTCCGGTCGAAATCTCGGCCGCCGCCTCGCTCGCGGTTCGGCGCCGACGCGGCGCGGCGCGACGCGCGCGTCCGCTCGGCGGATGGATTTTCAGACGTTTGACCCGCCGCGGGTCGGCGTCCAGAATTTCAAATTCGAATTCGCCAAGGCCCGTGACGATTTCGCCGCGTCCCGGCACCCGGCCGGCCTTGGACATGATCAATCCGCCGATCGTGTCGACATCTTCGGCGTCGGCCAGCGCGGAGAGGTCGACGCCGAGCGCTTGCGAGACCGCCTCCAGACTGGCTCTCGCATCGACAATAAACGCGCCGTCCGGCGTTTGCGCGATTTCGCGCGCGTCGGTCTCGTCATGCTCGTCTTCAATGTCGCCGACGATGGCCTCGACGACGTCTTCGATCGAGACCAGCCCATCGGTGCCGCCATATTCATCGATCACCAGGGCCATATGCGTGTGCGAGGCCTGCATTTTCACGAGAAGGTCGAGGGCGGGCATGGAAGGGGGCGCAAAAAGAACCGGCCGCAGGATATTGGCGCGCGAAAGCGGCAGGCGCATCCCGAGCTTGGGATCGGCGTCCGGCGCGGCGTCAGCCTCCGCCCTCGCGGCGTCGGAAACGAGGCCGAACTGCGGTTCGGCAGCCAGATAATCGACGAAATCGCGGATATGGACCATGCCGCGGGGATCGTCGAGCGTCTCGCCATGCACGGGCAGGCGCGAATGGCCGGCGGTGCGAAACAGCGACAGGACTTCACTGAGCGGGGCGTCGATTCCCAGGGCGATGATGTCGGCGCGCGGCACCATCACATCGGCGACGCGCACGTCGTGCAAGCCGAGCACGTTCGTCAGAATCGCCCGTTCCTGAGGGGTGAAGTCGGCATTGGCTCCGGCGCCGACAAGCGCGTCTTCGAGATCGTCGCGAACGGAGGCCGGTCCTAATCCGAACAGGGCGCGAAGCCGATCGAACAGGCCGGCCGGCGGCTCGCGCGCTTGGCTTGGCTCGGATGCGGAATCGGCCGCAAAAGGCTGGGTTCGCTCCGCCTCGCTCATGCAGTGGCGTCCACAGGAACGGTCGAGGCATAGGGGTCGGCGATCCCGAGCTTGGCCAATATGCCTGTCTCGAGCGCCTCCATGCGATCGGCCTCGAAAGCGATTTGATGGTCAAATCCCAACAAGTGGAGGAAGCCATGGACGACGAGATGGGCCACATGGTCGGGAAAAGTCTTGTCCTCACGCGCCGCTTCCCGCTGCGCCGTCTCGAACGCCACGACAATATCGCCAAGCAAGGGCGCGGCGGCGATTTTTCCCGCCGCGCTCGCCGGGAAGGAAAGCACGTTGGTCGGTTGGTCGACGCCCCTCCACAGCGCGTTCAGCGCGCGGATTTGGGCGTCGTCGGAAAGCTGCACGCTCACCTCCGCGCCATCGAGGATTTGAACCCCGCTTGCCTCCAGGGTGGCCTCGATCGCGCGCCGCGCCAGCGATTCGACGTCGGGCAAGGCGCGCCATAGCGGCGAGGCCTCCACAATTTCGACGCTCAGTTTCATCGGGCCGATCCGTTCTGGCCGTGATGATTGGCGCCCTCGTAGGCGGCGACGATGCGGCGCACCAGATCGTGCCGCACGACGTCGCCGTGACGAAACACGACATGGCCGACCCCTTCGAGCCCGGCCAGTAGAGCGACGGCTTCGCTGAGGCCGGATTTCTGGCCCGGCGGCAGATCGGTCTGCGTCGGATCGCCGTTGATGATCATGCGCGAACCCTCGCCAAGGCGGGTCAGGAACATCTTCATCTGCATGGAAGTGGCGTTTTGCGCCTCGTCGAGCAAGACGACCGATTTGGCGAGCGTGCGCCCGCGCATGAAGGCGAGCGGCGCGATCTCGATCATGCCGGTCTGGATGCCTCTCTCGACCATTCTGCCCTCCATGAAATCATGCAAGGCGTCGTAGATAGGACGAAGATAGGGGTCGACCTTGTCGCGCATGTCGCCCGGCAGGAAGCCGAGCCGCTCGCCCGCCTCGACCGCCGGCCGCGACAAGATCAGCCGCTCGACCGCGCCCTGTTCCAGCAGCGAAACCGCATGCCCGACGGCGAGCCAGGTCTTGCCCGTGCCGGCCGGTCCCTCGGCGAACACCAATTCATGCTGCTTGAGCGCGGCGAGATAAAGATCCTGCGCGGCGTTGCGCGCCCGCACGACGCCCCTGCGGCGCGTCTTGATCTGGTGAAACAGGGACTTGGCGCCGTCGATCTCGCTGGGAAACAAACTGCCTTGCAGCGCGACTTCGGCAATCGCCCCTTCAACGTCGCCGGGACCGGCGGGCTGGCCAAGTTTGGCGCGCGCGTAAAGCATTTCCAAAACCCGCCGGGCGTTTTCGCAGGCTTCCTTCGGACCTTTGACGATGATCTGGTTGCCGTTGACATTGGCCACGACGCCGAGGCGCCGCTCGATCTTGGCGATATTCTGATCGTAATCGCCAAAGACGATCGACGCCAGACCATTGTCATCGAAAGAAAGCGTGATTTCGGAAGGCGTGGCGTCTCGGGTTTCTGTCGCGCCAAGGGTTCGAATGGCGGAAATCTTCGAAATCGTGCGGTCCTGCGCTCTCAATCGGTCATCTCCTTAGCCTGGCGGCTGTCGCTTCATGCATTTTCTTCACGCAAGTTGGCGTCCATTTTGCTTGAAAATGCTTCCTTCACTTGATTTCGTCCAAAATTTGTGACGCTGGCGTGACGAGGCGCCCTTGCAGCGAATTAGGCCCGACGCCGACGATCTCGACGTCGGCGATGGCGCCGATCAGCCGCGCGTCGCCTTTGGTGTAGACGGATTGCAAATAAGGCGTGCGGCCGATCAGTTGGCCGGCGTGCCGTCCCAATTTTTCGAATAGAACCGGCATCGTTCGTCCGATCGCGCCGCGGTTGAAGGCCTGCCGCTGCGCCTCCAGCAATTGTTGCAACGTGAGCAACCGCGCGGACTTTGTCTGGTCGTCGATCTGGTTCTTCAGTTCGGCCCCCGGCGTCCCTGGCCTTGACGAATATTTGAACGTGTAGGACGCAGCAAAGCCGACTGCGCGGACAAGATCAAGCGTCTCCTCGTACTCGGCGTCGCTTTCGCCGGGATAGCCGACGATGAAATCGGAGGAAAGCGCGATGTCCGGCCTGACGGCGCGAACCTGCTCGACGATATCGAGATAATCGCGGACCCCGTGGCGCCGGTTCATCGCCGCCAAGATCCGATTCGAACCCGACTGGATCGGCAGATGCAGGTAGGGGGCGAGCGAGGGATTGTCGCGATGCGCCAGAATCAGCGCCTGGCTCATATCGTTGGGATGCGAGGTCGTGTAGCGGACGCGAAGAATGCCGGGGATTTTGGCTACCGCGCCGAGGAGAGCGGCAAGATCAAAGACACGGCCCGCGTCGCCCTTGCCGTGATAGGCATTGACGTTCTGCCCGATGAGCGTCGCTTCGCGCACGCCGGCCAGCGCCAGACGCGCGATCTCCTCGATCACCTGGGCGACGGGGCGCGAATTTTCCGCCCCTCGCGTATAAGGAACGACGCAGAACGAGCAGAATTTGTCGCAGCCTTCCTGTACGGTGACAAAGGCGCTGACGCCGCGCGAGCGGATCGCCGCGGGCGCCGGGGCCGGCAAATGGTCGAACTTGTCCTCGATCGGAAAGATCGTGTCGACGACGCCCGGGCGCAGAGCCGCCGCGCGCAACAATTGCGGCAGACGATGATAATTCTGCGGACCGACGACGAGATCGACCGCCGGTTGCCGGCGCAATATCTCGGCGCCTTCGGCCTGGGCGACGCAACCGGCCACGACGATCGTCGTCCTTAGCCCGGCGATTTCGCGCTCCTGCTTCAGTTCGCGAACCTTGCCGAGCTCCGAATAAATCTTTTCCGAGGCGCGCTCCCGGATGTGGCAGGTATTGAGCACGACAAGGTCGGCGTCCTCGATTCTTAGCGCCTCTTCATAGCCTTCGCGAACCGCCACATCGGCCATCCGATGGGAGTCGTAGACGTTCATCTGGCAACCGAAGGATTTTACGAAGACGCGCTTGGCCGGGTTGGGGGGCCGCGTCGCCATGGCTAAGTCGTCTGCAAAGGGCGCCCGGTTCAACGCAGGCCGGGCGCGGGATAAAAAGACCGACAAAATGGCTCCTCGCGAAATCGCGCTGGATCTCTACGACGTTTAAGCGCCGGCGAAAATAGCACAGATCGCTTCACAGGGCCTGCCCGCGCGCCGCCAGCGCCATAGCCCGCACCGCGCCTTCGACGCGGCGCGCGACGTCTTTTCGGTCGGAATCGCGAAAAAAAGGGATCGGCGCGCCGCAATAAACGTCGCAATCGATGCCGCCCGCCCCCAACAAGCGCCAGAAATGACTGAAGAATTGCATGTCGCCATACCAGGCTACAAGCGGCCGGTCCGATCGCCCCAAAGGCATCCCCACCCGGCGGGAATAGGCGATGAAAACCGGCTGCACGACCGCCTGGCCGCCGCAGCCGGCTTCGAGCGTCTGCCGGACAGCCTCGAAGTGGGAGGATCGGAAGCGCAACAGCCGGTTGGCGTCGCCGGTGGTCCCCTCGGCGAACAAAACGACCGCCGCGCCGCCCCGCATGCGTCGGGCGATCTCCGCATTGACCGCCGGTATGCCGGTGCGCCGGCTTCGATCGACAAGAGCGACGCCTTGCAGACTCAGCAAGGCCCGCGCCAGGCGCCGCGCCCCGATTTCTTTTTTTGCGAGAAACTCGACGGGGCGCACCGCGGCCAGAATCGGAATGTCCAACCACGAGATGTGATTGGAGACGACCAGCAGCGGACGCACCGACGCGGCTTGCCCATGCACCCGGATGCGCACGCCAAGAGCCGCGCAATTGATGCGATGAAGCAGGACCGGCAGCCCTTCGCCGGTTTTCCAACCCCGCCAAATGGCCATCCATCGGACGGGCGCGCCGATCACCACGATCAGTCCGGCCGCCAAAAGCCCGAGCGCAATCCGCAGAACCATCATGGCGCGAAACTCGCGAATTGACGGGAGTGGGGCAAGTTCGCCATCCGGGTTCGAGCGCTCCGCATCGCGGTCACGCCAGATCCTTTCTTAGCACAAGCGCCGCGGCGGTCGATCCGTCCGGTTTTTGATAATAGCCGCGTCTTTGGCCGACCTCGTGAAATCCCATGCGGGCGTAAAGGGCGATCGCCGCTAAATTGGCGCGCTCGACTTCCAGGAACAGCGATTGAACATGCGATGCGGCCAGACGCGACAGATTGTCGGTCAGCAGGGCGCGTCCAATTCCGCGGTTGCGAAAGGCGCTGTGCACGGCGATGGTGAGAACTTCGGCTTCGTCGGCGGCGATTCGCGAAAGCGCGAATCCACGCAACGCGTCGGCGCGCGAATCGACGGCGGCCGAGCCGACCGCCGCCTTGCTCGAAAGCAACGCTTCGAATTCGGCGGCAGACCAGGAATGAGCAAAAGAGGCCGCGTGAAGAGCCGCGCATTGCTCCGCCTTGTCGCTGCGCAAGGCGCGCACGACCGGCGGGTGCATTCGTCTGAACGGGAATAGCATTGGCGGTCGGGACCGGTCAGAGATTGGCGCGCGCGACGGTGGCGCCCGCCGCCGGCTGGGCGTCCGGCGATTTGAGATAGAGCGGACGCGGCGGACAATCGCGCGGATCGGCCGCCAGCCCAAGGCGCGCGACCGCGAGAATATCAGGAAAATCGCCGCTGCCCACGATTTCCGCGCTAAAGCCGACGCGGGCCGCCTCCATCGCCAGCAACTTTGCGCCGCTCCCCGTCACGCGGACCGGACCCGCGCCGATCGAGCGCACCGCCTCGCGCAAGCCTTCGATTCGAGCGGGAACCAGGGGGCGGCCCGTCGGCTCGAACAGCTGGATATAGACGCGGCCGTGTCGCGCATCGATAGCGGCGGCAATGATTCCGGGCCGCAGCTCGACAAGCAGCGGCCCGGCGAAAGCCACGAGCGTGGAGACGCCGACCACCGGAATGTCCAGCGCCAGGCCCATCGCGCGAGCAAGGGCGAGCCCGATGCGAATGCCCGTGAACGAGCCCGGGCCAATCGTCGCCGCAATGCGGCCGAGCGTCGAAAATCCGCCCTCCACGCCGAACATGAGTTCTTCAATCATCGGCGCGAGCGCGTCGGCGTGGCCACGCTCCATCGGTTCGCTGCGTCGCGCGATCGGCTCGTCCGCCCCGCCGTCGAGGACGCAGGCCGACACGGCGCCGCAGGAAGTGTCTATCGCCAATATTCGCATTGCCTGCTTGTTATCAAAGGCGCCGCGCCGCGAATAGCCTCCAACGCAGACGTGGACGCGCCCAGCGCTCCCAAAAACCAGCTTTGCGGGTTCATCTTAGCGGGTGATCAGCGTGCCTGCGCCGTGATCGGTCAGAAGTTCGATCAGCACGGCATGCGGGATTTTGCCGTCGAGAATGACCACGCCTTCGACGCCCTGCTCCAGCGCATAGAGACAGGTCTCGACCTTGGGGATCATGCCGCCGGTTATCGTGCCGTCGGCGATCAGGCCGCGTATGTCGTCCATCCGCAATTCCTTGATGAGCTCCTTGTTCTTGTCGAGGACGCCAGGCACATCGGTCAATAGCAGCAGGCGTTTGGCGCCCAGGGCGCCCGCGATGGCGCCGGCGAACGTGTCGGCGTTGACGTTGTAAGTCTCGCCGTCGGCGCCTTGCGCGACCGGGGCCAGCACGGGAATGAGCTCGCGGCCGAGGATCTGCTCGAGCACGGTGATGTCGACTTTGGCGGGTTCGCCGACAAAGCCGAGATCGACGACGTCATCGACGTCCGAGCCGTTGTCGCCGCCCCTCGGCGTTATCTTTCGCGCCGTCACCATATTGCCGTCCTTGCCGCATAATCCGATCGCCCGGCCGCCTTGGGCGTTGATCGTGCCGACGATCTGCTTGTTGATGGCGCCGGCCAGCACCATTTCAACGATTTCCACGGTCGCCTTGTCGGTTATGCGCAAGCCGCCGGAGAATTTCGACTGGATGCCGAGCTTTTGCAGCATGGAGCCGATCTGCGGGCCGCCGCCATGCACGACGACCGGGTTGACGCCCGATTGCTCGAGCAACACCATGTCGCGCGCAAAATCGCGGCTCGTGGCTTCGTTGCCCATGGCGTGGCCGCCATATTTGACGACGATGATCGCCTCGTCATAGCGCAGCATGTGCGGCAACGCCTGCACCAGGATTTCGGCCTGTTCCTGTGGGCCGGCCTTGCGCGTCTCGTTCATGGGGGCTCCCGAATGTGCTGCGGCGGTCTTCTAGACGCTTGCGCCGCCAATCTCAAACGCTCAGCCCGTCAGCGCGGCGCTTGCCTGGATCTGGCCAACGATCGCGCCGTTCCAGTTATGAATGAGCGGCGCCAGGCGCGGGGCGAGCGCGCCGCGCTCCTTTTCGCTCAAGGGCAGAAATCGCGCGATGAGCGCCGCCATCGCGGTCTCGGCGGCGCGGGTTGCGCCATCAAGGCATTTGATCGCAACGCCCAGCCCTAATTCGGGAAAAGCCGCGCAATAGACGCCTTCGGCGCCTGTCTTGGCGAAGACGCGCAGCCCAAACGTCTGCGTCGTCACTGTGTCGAAGCGCCCGGCGCCCGCGAGGAGGGCGGGATGGGCGGCAACCGCCTCCCTGATTCGCCTTGTAGCCGCCGCCCGGGCTGCCGCCAGGCCATGACCGGCGCCAAAGCGCGCAAAGCCCAGCGCCAAAGCCTTGAGCGGCATGGCGTAGGTAGGAATCGCGCAGCCATCGGTCGCGCGGGAATCCTCGTCGAGCCGGGTCTTCGTCAATCCCTCGACCGCCGCCTTGACCTCGCGCTGGACGAGATGTTCGGGCGCCACATAGCCGGAAGGCTCGAGCCCCGCCGCGCAGCTCAGGCAAATGAAACCGGCATGTTTGCCAGAGCAATTGTTGTGAAGCGCAGAGGGCGTTGCGCCTCGAGCCGCCAGGGCCCGGGCGGCGTCGACGCCGATGGGCCAGTGGACCCCGCATTCCAAGGCGTCGACGTCCCGCCCGCATTTTCTCAATATGTCCCTAGCCGTCTCGACGTGAATCGGCTCGCCCGAATGGGACGAGCAGGCGAGCGCGATCTCGGCCGCGTTAAGCGAAAAGCGATCCGCCGCGCCGCTTTCGAGCAGCGGCAACGCCTGAAACGCCTTCACGGCGGAACGCGGAAAAACCGGCGCGCCGATATCGCCGAGCGCGAAGACCTCGCGCCCGTCCGTGTCAACGACGGCAGCCGCGCCGCAATGCCGGCTTTCTATCCGCGAGCCGCGAAACACTTCGACCAGAACCGGATCGCCCACTCGCCTCAACCCCGGCCGACGAAGGGCATGTTCGTCGCCATGATGGTCAGCGTCAAAATATTGGCAGAGAGCGGAAGGCTCGCCATGTGCACGATGGCCTCGGCTACCTGCGCGGGGTCGATGGTCGGCTCGATGGCGATCCGGCCGTCGGCCTGGGGAACGCCGAGCGTCATCTTGCGTGCCATATCGGTGAGCGCATTGCCGATGTCGATCTGGCCGCAGGCGATGTCGTGCTGGCGGCCGTCGAGGGCGATCGACTTGGTCAGACCGGTCATTGCATGTTTGGTCGCGGTATAGGGAGCGGAATTGGGCCGCGGCGTATGGGCGGAGATCGACCCGTTGTTGATGATGCGCCCGCCCCTGGGCGTCTGGCTTTTCATCATCAGAATGGCGCCTTGCGCGCAAAGGAACGCGCCGGTCAGATTGACGTCGACGACGGCCTTCCATTGCTCATAAGTCAAGTCTTCCATCGGGACGGCGGGGGCGCCTGCGCCGGCGTTGTTGAAGAGGAGGTCGAGCCGGCCGAACGCGGCGGCGAGGCGCGCGTACAGCGTTTTGACCGATTGCGGATCGCCGATATCGCAGGGATGGACGAAGGCGCGCCCGCCCATCGCGGCAATTTCCCGGGCGGCGTCCTCGAGAGGCTGCGGCCGGCGACCCGTCAGGCCGACATGCCAGCCCGCCTTGGCGAGCGCCAGGCTGGCCGCGCGGCCAATGCCGGCGCCGGCGCCCGTGACAAGAGCAAATTTTTCTTCGGACATGAGCGCCTTTCCTATCGGACGAACCGCTGCCGCGACACGAGGCTCATCTTGGCGTCTTTGACGCCCGGACTCAACCGGCAAACGGCCGGCGCCTGCCGCGCGCAATGTCTGGCGCGAGCTGCCAGATCAGCGCGGCCATGACGAGCGCGCCGCCGACGACCGCCATGGGTCCGGGCTTTTCGCCAAAGGCCAGCAGCACCCATAAAGGCCCCAGCACGACGTCGAGCATGCTGATCAGTCCGGCCTCGGCCGCCGGAATGTGTTTGGCGCCCTCCATGAAAAGGATGAAGGCGACGCAAACGGTCGTCAGGCCGAATATGGCGAGCCCCGCCAGATCAAACGGCGTCAGGGCGGGGTGAGGCGACAGAGCGAAGGTCGCCGCCGCCGCAATCAAGGCGGCCGCCGCATTGATCGAGGTCATCGACATGCCGGGATGGCGGCGCTGCAAGACGATCATCAAGCCGAACGCGACCGTCATGACGAAGGCGATGGCTTGTCCGAGCAGTCTGCCGCTCCCTAGGGCGCTCGCCACCATGATCACGACGCCGGAAAACGCGACGCTGGCGGCGATGAGGGTGCGGGGTGTGGTGAGCTCCCGGTTGACGACGAAAGCCAGTCCCGCCGTGACGAACGGCAGGGTGGCGTAAATTATCATCACTTCGGCTACGGTCGTCGTCTTGAGCGCGATGACATAGCAGCTGATCGCGATGGCCGAGAGCGGGATGATGAGCGGCGCCTGCGGACCGAACCCAAAATAGGGCCCGAGAAGCCCGCGCCGCCGTTCGCCGCCGGCGGCGATGAAAAGAAAGACGCCGCCGAAAAAGGCGCGCCCGCACAGCATCGTCCACAGATCGAGATGATCGAGGAGCCTGGCGAAGAACCCGGCCGAACTCCAAAGAATGGTTGCGACGAAGACGAGGATAAGCCCACGCCGGCGCGCCGAAATCCCGCCCAGCATGGGTTCTCCGATCGTCCGATTCGTTTTTGAGGCCTCAGAGTCCGGTCATGGGGAACGCGCGTCAAGGCGCCGGACGTTTGCCTCGGCCGAAAAATCGGCTTGCGCGGCGGATTTATTCGTTGATTGAGCGGCAGGCTCGGTCGATAGGGTTGCTGGGGCGTCGCCGCCCGCGCAGCAGATTGGGGAGGCCCGGCATGACCGCGCCGATGCGACTTCTTGAAATTGAAATTCCCGCCGAATGGGTCGACTACAACGACCATCTTAACGACGCCTATCACGCGCTCGCCTTCAGCCGCGCTGGGGACGCTTTCATGGAGCGCCTCGGATTGGGCGAAGCCGGGCGCAAGGCGAGCGGACGCACGGTCTATACGCTTGGGCTCATCATTCGTTATCTCGCCGAGGCCAAGCTTGGCGAGCGCATCGCGGTCAGTCTGCAAGTGCTGGAGATCGACAAGAAGCGCGTGCGCTTCTGGCTCGAGGCGCGGCGGGTCGCGGACGATACGCTGATTTCAACTAGCGAGCAGGTGCTGATCTGCGTTGATCGGACCGGCGAGCGGCCGCGCGCCGCCGATTTCCCCGCCGAGGTCGCGGCCAAACTGGAGGCGGTCGCCGCCGACCATGCCGAACTCGCAATGCCGCTGGAGGCCGGACAGGGGCTGACGCTGCGACGGCGATCCGCAAGCTCGGTCACGCCCTGAAGCCGTCCGGGCGGCGATCTTGCGGCCCTAACCTTCCAGCGTCCGGGCGCTCGGCGCCGGCCGTGCAAGGGTGGGCCCGCGCTTGCGCGGGCGCGACTTCAGGCCGCCCGCCCATTTGACGAGATGATTGGCGCAAGACGAGAACGGCAGCAAAAAGCTGCTGCGCACCGTATCGAACCGGACATGCACAGCGCCGACGCCAAAAGTGATCCGCTCGTATTTCTCGGGGACATAGAGCGTGCCGAACAGCCAATCCCAGACCGCCAGCGCAAAGCCGAGGTTCTTGTTGAAATGGCGCGGCTGGTCGGAATGGTGAATCTGGTGGTGCGCCGGACTTTGGAAAAGCCGCCCCGCCAGGCCCGTGAAGGCGATCCACATATGCGAGTGGCGCAGATGGCCGATCGTCAGGATGAACAGCATCAACGCCGCATTGGCGTTGAGCAGCGTGAAGGCGTGGGCGCCGGGCCCGAACGAATAAGTCATCGCGCCGAACACAATCCCCGTGCAAAAGCCAATGACGTTCATGAAGGCGATGATTTCGACGGGATGGGTGCGCATTTCGGTCAGCGTCGTTAGCACCTCGGCCGAATGATGCACCTTGTGGAATTCCCACAAGGCGGGGATCGCGTGAAACAGATAATGGCTGATCCAATAGCCGAATTCATAGGCGAGCAGCTCCAGCAACGTCGCGAGCGACAGGATCGCCCAAATCGGCCAATCGCTCGCGCCGCGCGGCCCAAACGCATGGGTCAGGCCCGCGACTATGGCGTCGCGCCATAACAGGCCGCCTATCGCGAGCATTCCATAGGCCGAGGCGAAAACGAGCGTGTTGAGGGTCCACAGGCGCAGGTCGAGGCGCGAGGAGGGATGCAAAAGGATGCGCGAGGGGAAGACCGATTTGATAAAGCCGCCGACGCTGATCCTATTTCCTCGCTTGCGGCGAACCTCGATGTAAAAGAGCACCGTGAACAGCAGCGCGCCGCCAAGCGCCGGCAGCCCATAGGGCGAACCGGCGTTGAACACGGATTGGGCGCGGCCCAGGATCAAAGTCCAGGCCCAGGCGAAGGAATCCATCATCGGCGCGGGGTAGGAGGCATGTCCCCACCCTAACCGGCCAAGCCTTCCAACAGGTTAAACGAGTGCCGACAAGCGCGGCCTATTGAGCAGCGCGCGTCGCCTTTTCGGCCTGGTAGAGCGCGCGATAGCGCTGCAGGCGCGGCGCAAACAGCCCGCCGCGCTCGCTATTCGGCCCAAAAGAGCGCTCGACCGGCGGGCGGCGGCATATCGCCGCCTCATCGCCGGCGCCGGCCGCCAGCATGGCGAGGCGCGCCGCGCCCAAGGCCGCGCCGGCCTCGGCGCCTTCGGCAAGGTCGATCGTCAACCCGGTCGCGTCGGCGATCATCTGCGCCCAGAACGGGCTGCGCGCGCCTCCCCCGACGATCATCGTCGAGGTCGGCCGGGCGCCGGCCGCACCGATCACGTCGATTCCATCGGCGAAGGAGAATGCCACGCCCTCCATCACCGCATAGGCCAGCGCGTCGGCGCCGTGCTGCGCGCGCAGGCCCGCAAAGAGCCCGGTCGCCGCCGCGTCGTTGTAAGGCGTGCGCTCTCCGCTGAGATACGGCAGGAACAAAGGCGCCGAGGCGACATTTTCCGCCGATGCGGCAAAGGTTTCGGCCTGCGCGACGAGGCTGCGGATGTCGTCCTTGCGGCCGAGAATTTCGGCGATCCAGGCGAGCGAGGAAGCGGCCGACAGCATCACCGCCATGCCGTGCCAGCGCCCCGGCAGCGCATGGCAGAAGGCGTGCAGGGTGCGCTCGGGCAGCGCGACGAAACGATCGGTCACGGCGAAAATGACGCCAGAAGTGCCGAGCGAGACAAGGCCCTGACCGGCCGCCACGGCGCCGACGCCGACCGCCGCCGCGGCATTGTCGCCGGCCCCGCCGGCGATCTTTATTCGCCGTGCGGCCAGGCCCCAACGGCTGGCCGTCTGCGGCGACAGGAACGCCGACACCGCCGAACCCTCGACGAGCCTGGGCATATGGCCGATATTGAGCCCCGTCGCGGCCAGAAGATCGTCGTCCCACCGGCGCCGCGCGATATCGAGCCAAAGCGTGCCCGAGGCGTCGGACATTTCGGAAACCGGCTCGCCGCTGAGCCTCAGACGGACATAATCCTTGGGCAGCAGCACACGCCGGGTCGCCCGAAACGTCTCGGGTTCGTGGCCGGCGACCCACAGGAGCTTGGGCGCGGTGAACCCGGGCATCGCAATATTGCCGGCGCGCTGGCGGAAATATGGCAGCCGCCGCTCAAGTTCGGCGCATTCGGCGAACGACCGCCCGTCGTTCCATAAAATCGCCGGGCGCAGCACATTGTCGGCGCCGTCGAGAAGGACCGCCCCATGCATCTGGCCGGAAAGCCCGATTCCGGACAGCCGTGCGAAAGCTTCCGGCGCGTCGCGCCTTATCGCGGCGACCGCAGCCTCGACGCCATCGGCCCAGTCCGCCGGATCTTGCTCGCTCCACAGAGGGTGCGGCCGTGACAGCGCGAGCGCTACGGAGGCCTCCCCGACAGAGCGCTGATCTTCGTCGATCAAAACGGCCTTGATCGAGGAAGTGCCGATGTCGAGACCAAGAAACGTGTCTCCCGCCGGTGCTATGCCTGACATCGTCGCCCCGCTCCCTGTCGCGCGCCCTGGCGCTTGTTGGCGCCTGAATACACAAAAGCCCCAGCATTGTCGCCGGGGCCCTCATTTCACACGTCGATGCGGCAAATCCGAAGGACGGAATCGCCCGGCGCCTCAGGCGGCGCGCAAGTTGCCCGCCGAGGATTTGCCCGTGCGCTTGTCGGCGACGATCTCATAATTGACCTTCTGGCCCTCGTTGAGTTCGCGCAGGCCCGCCTGTTCGACGGCGCTGATATGGACGAACACGTCCTTGCCGCCATCGTCAGGCTGGATGAAGCCGTAGCCCTTCGTCGCGTTGAACCACTTTACAGTTCCCGTAGCCATGGGAGCCTTCCTTGGATTTCGATAATAGATAGCGTGCGAACGCCGGTGGAATATCGATGGCGGGGAGGTCGTCAGCACGCATCGGCGATGCGTGGCCAAGTCATCGGCCAGAGATCGATTCGGGCTAAATAAGCGATCAGGAATCGGGAATCAAGACAGCCGGATTTCGCGAATCCTCATAGCTCGCACCGCTCGGCGGCTTTCTCGGCTTGTGACGATCGCATTACGCGCTTATCTGTCGGCCCCTGCCTCTTGTGCCTCCCGCGACAATAAAAAGGCGGCGAGCGGCGTCGGCTGCGGCGCTTATAAGACATTCCCGAGTTCTTGCCCGAGGTTCCAATGCTTGAAACTTTGCTCGCCCAAGGCCGCCCATTGCTCGCCGACGGCGCGACCGGCACTAATCTTTTCGAGATGGGCCTCAGCTCGGGCGACAGTCCCGAATTGTGGAACGCGACGCATCCCGATCGCATCCGGACGCTTCACCAGAGTTTTGTCGATGCGGGCGCCGACATCATCCTGACCAATAGTTTTGGCGGCAATCGGCGCCGGCTGATGCTGCATCAGCTGGAGGGGCGCACGCGCGAATTGAACCGGCGCGCCGCCGAAATCGCGCGTTCGGCCGCCGCAGGCGCCGGGCGCCCGGTGGTTGTGGCGGGCTCCGTCGGGCCGACGGGCGATCTGCTGGCGCCGCTCGGACCGATAACGCAGGAGGAAGCCTTCGATTTTTTCGTCGAGCAGATCGAAGGGCTGAAAGAGGGCGGCGCGGACGTCATATGGATCGAGACCATGTCGGCGCCCGACGAAATCGCCGCCGCGGCGCGCGCGGCCGGCTCGCTCGGCATGCCTTATACGGTGACCGCGAGCTTCGACACCGCGGGCAAGACGATGATGGGCGTCGCGCCGGCGGCCCTGGCCGCGCTGACCGCCGACTTTGATCCAAGGCCGGTGGCCTTCGGCGCCAATTGCGGCGTCGGCGCGTCGGATCTGGTGATGTCGATCCTCGCTATGACCGAAGCGCGCCCCGATGCGATCGTCATCGCCAAGGCCAACGCCGGAATACCGCAGTGGCATGGCGCCCACATCCATTATTCCGGCACGCCCGAATTGATGGGCGACTATGCCCGATTGGCGCTCGACGCCGGCGCGCGCATCGTCGGCGGCTGTTGCGGCTCGACCCCCGTTCACCTGGCCGCCATGCGCCGCGCAATCGATGGCCACAGCGCCGGCGCGCGCCCGCGATCGGCCGAGGTCGTCGCCACCCTCGGTCCGCTTGTCGCCCCTCCCTCGACCGCCCAGGCCGCGCGCACGCGGCGCAGAGGCTAGGCGTCCGGTGAATTCCAAAGCCAAACAGCGCGCCTGGAGCAAAGCGGGTTCGCCGCTGGAATCGCGCGAAAGCCTCGAGGCGGCGCAGGGGCCGCCGTCGCTTGCGCTCTCCTCCCCGCTCACGGCCGTGTCCGGCCGCCTCGCCTTCGAGGCGGCGTTGGGCGACGTCGGCGAGCGGCTTGACCGTTTCCTCGGGCGCGCCGCGGGCGAGCGCCGCCTCGCCCTCTCGCGCACCCGACTCAAGGTGTTGATCGAAGCCGGCTTCGTCCAAATCGGCGGCCAGATCATTCGCGATCCCGCCGCCCGATTGACCGAGGGCGCCCAAATCGAGGTCGAGGCGCCGCCAGCCGACGAATCGCCGCTCCTCGGCCAGCGACTGCCGCTCCAAATCGTGTTCGAGGACGAGCATCTGCTGGTGCTCGACAAGCCGGCGGGCCTCGTCGTCCACCCGGCCGCCGGGCACGAGGACGGCACCCTGGTCAATGCGCTGATCGCCCATTGCGGCGAGAGCCTGTCGGGGATCGGCGGCGTCAGGCGGCCCGGCATCGTCCATCGCCTCGACAAGGATACGTCCGGACTGCTGGTCGTCGCCAAGACGGACGCGGCGCATCAGGGCCTGTCGGCCTTGTTCGCCGACCATGGCCGCACGGGCTCGCTGGCGCGCGAATATCAGGCGCTGGTCTGGGGCGCGCCGCAGACGCCTGCGGGAACGATCGATGCGCCGCTGGGGCGTCATCCCCACCAGCGCGAGAAAATGGCTGTCGTGTCGCAGGAGCGGGGCCGTCGCGCCGTCACGCATTGGCGACTCGAGGAGCGGCTGGGTCCGGCCAGTCTGATTTCCTGCCGGCTGGAGACCGGGCGCACGCATCAGATCCGCGTCCATCTCGCCCATATCGGCCATCCAATCCTCGGCGACGCCGTCTATGGCGCCGGGTTCAAGAGCAAGTCGGCCCAATTGTCGGAGGAGGGCCGGATTGCCTTGGCGCAACTCGGCCGGCAGGCTTTACACGCTTTTAAGTTGGGATTTGTTCACCCGGTCACCGGCGAGGCGCTGTTGTTCGAGAGCGCGCCGCCAGAGGATTTATCGTCCCTTATCAGTATCTTAAGACGTTGATATCGCGATCGTCGCTCGTTGGCCGAAGCGACGCCAGATGAACAAAAAGTTATGGGACGCTTTTCATCGCCCGATCTTGGCCCTCTTTCGGCCACGGTCGGGCGAACTTATATAAGGTGTTGCGGTGCGCTCTTGCGGCCGCCGGAGACCGCCCGCTTTGGGGGATCCGAAAGGAGGACCGATGGCTGCCGCCTTACCAATGATTGCCGGAGAATCCGGCCTTTCCCGCTACCTGGCGGAAATCAAGCGCTTCCCGATGCTGGAGCCGCAGGAAGAATATATGCTGGCCAAGAGCTGGCGCGAGCATGGCGACCGCGACGCGGCCCATAAGCTCGTCACGTCGCATTTGCGTCTCGTCGCCAAGATCGCCATGGGCTACCGCGGCTACGGCCTGCCGATCGGCGAAGTGATATCCGAGGGCAATGTCGGGCTCATGCAGGCGGTCAAGCGCTTCGAGCCGGAAAAGGGCTTCAAGCTGGCCACCTATGCGATGTGGTGGATCCGCGCCTCGATCCAGGAATATATCCTGCGCTCGTGGTCGCTCGTCAAAATGGGCACGACGGCGAGCCAGAAAAAGCTGTTCTTCAACCTGCGCAAGGCCAAGAGCAAGATTTCGGCCTTTGAAGAAGGCGATCTGAAGCCGGATCAGGTGGCGCTCATCGCCACGCGCCTCGGCGTGCCGGAGCAGGACGTCATCGACATGAACCGGCGCCTGGGCGGCGACGCGTCGCTCAACGCGCCTTTGCGCGAAGAGGGCGAGGGCGAGTGGCAGGATTGGCTGGTCGACGAGAGTTCGAGCCAGGAAGCCATCCTGGCGGACCGCGAAGAGAGCGACGTGAGGTTGAATGCGCTGAAAGGCGCGTTGGGTGTTCTCAACGAGCGCGAGCGGCGCATTTTTGAGGCGCGGCGCCTTGCGGACGAACCGGTGACCCTCGAAGAGCTGTCGACGGAATTTGGCGTCTCGCGCGAGCGTGTTCGCCAGATAGAGGTGCGGGCCTTCGAAAAAGTGCAGGCGGCGGTCAAGGCCGGCGTCGCGCGCGCCCAAATTCCCGCGCATTCCGCGCAAGCCCTGCCGGCGATGTGACAAAAACGCGTTGAAGCCGGCCGCGTCGGCAGGAGGGCGCGGCCCGCTAACGCCAAGACTGCGCGCTTCACGCAACCATCGATTTCGCCTGGCGGGATTCGCCGCCGCTGCGGGGCGGTTTGGGCAATTCTGCAAAAAACGCAGACCGTAACTTCGCCTTGCCCCAGCGTCATTCGCGTGGCGCGTAGGGGGCGGGCGTCTGGCTGCGCGCGTTTCCTCCGCGCGGCTTTTTTTGCTAGGGTGGAAGCCGCCGCCGTTTGTTAATTTGCCGCGAGGTCCGCCGTCCGGCGCTCTCATGCTCCGCCTCAACCTTTTCCAGGGGAAGTCCATGCAACACCGCAATCCGCGCGGCAGCGTCACGCTGCGCAAATCGCTTCTGACCGCCGCCGCGATCCTGGCGCTCCCCCTCTGTGCGAGCGCCAAGGATTTGGCGCCGACGCCTGAGGGCGCGCAAAAGCTGAGCGCGACTCTTGGCCTCTATCTTGGCAAGCTGACCGTCGGCGATGCTCCGCCGGTCAGCGTGGCCGTCGATGGCGGGCATTACACCGTGGCGGTCGACCTCGCCGCGCTGGCGGCCCCGCTCAACGGAATCGGGTTTTCGATCGATCCGGCTATCGTGAAATATATGCTGACGGAACAGGACGACGGAAACTGGCATGTCGTCAGCGACGGCCTTCCCCCCATCGCCATTCATTCCAAGCAGGGCACGATCGCCTACGATTTTAGCGGATATAAATACGAAGGGACCTTTGATCCCTCGTTCGCGATGTTTAAGAACGTGCAAGGCAGCCTCGAAAAGGCGACCGCCGAAGCCCACTTGCCGGACGCCGACGAGGCGATCGCGATGGGGCCGCTGCGCATAACGCAGTCGGGCACCCCAGCGCCGGGCGGCGCGGCGTCGGTTGTCGCGCATGAGGAAGTCGACGACGTCTCGGTGGACGTTTCCGGAACGCCGGGCGTCAAGACGGACGCGGACGCAAAGCCTGTCCACGTATCGTTTCGGATAGGCGGCGGCTCCGCAGATATCGGGCTCGACGGCGCGCCGATGCGCAAGGCGCTGGACCTATGGGCTTTTGTGGTCGCGCATCCGAGCCGCGCCGAAATCGCCGCCAATGAGCCGGCGTTCAAGAGCCTGTTGCGGGCGCTATTGCCGGGCGATCTCAAACTGGTCGAGAAGGCCGACCTACAAAAAATCGCCGCCGACACTCCGCAGGGCCTCTTCGGCGTGGCGGACGGCAAGTTCGCCGTCGCGATGGGTTGGACGCCGGGGCCGAAGGATTCCGTCGAATACCAGGTCGCGACGTCGGGCATCGCCTTGCCGGCCGGCCTGGCGCCGCCCCCGATGCAGGACCTCACGCCGACCGCCTTTGATTTCGACATAAAGGCCAGCGGCTTCGATCTCAACGCCGGCGCCGAGGAGGCGATCGGCGATATGCACTTTGCCGGCGACGGGCCGGTCATTTCGGAGGCCGACGGCCCCAAAATCGGCGCCAAGATGAAAGGGTCCGGGCCGATCCTCGTCGACCTCCTGCCTTCTCATGTCATGGCGCCGGCCATCGACCTGACGATCGAGGGCCAGGCTCGTTTTGAGGGTGCGCGTCCGAACGGGGTGTTGAAGGTTCACATGCGCAATTTCGACAAGACCGTCGCCGCGCTCAAGGGCCTTGGCCAGCTGGCCTCGCCGGAAATGATCGGCGGCCTCGCCATGGCCAAGAGCCTGGCCAAGACGGAGAGCGACGGCGCGCTGACCTGGGTCGCCGAATATGGCGCCGACGGATCGATCAAGGTGAATGGGCTGCCGCTTGGCAAGGCGCCATAGCCCCGCTTCGGGGAGACAGCGGCGCGTCAGTCCGCGATGACCGCCGCGCGCGTCGCGAGCGCGGCGAGCGCGGCGGAAATGACCACGTTCCAATTAGCCAGCGACAGGCCAAAAATGCGAATCTGAACTTCATCGCAGCGCACGACCTTGATGTGCTGAAGCTCCTTGAGGAAGTCGCCTACCTTGGGCGCGGCGGCGATCGAGCCGGTGCAGTCGTCGGGTCCGTTCCAAAAGCCCCATTCGACGCCCGAATGATAGATTCCAAGCCCGGCGTTGGCGACGAAAATGAGCGCCAGGCCGATCAGCCCGGCTGTGACAACGGGCTGCGCGCGCCCCGTCGCGGCGTAAGCGACGATCGCGGCGAGCGGAACCGCGCCGTAATAGGCGATGCGCTGCTTGAGGCAGAGCTCGCAAGGGACGATGCCGAAGGCCTGAAAGGTCCAGGCGCCCGCCAATGTCGCGGCGGCGAGCGCGCCGATCAATATCGCGCTTTTGAGGCGCGTGTCGGGCAGAATGGCGTCGAGTCGAGACATCACAACATCCGCGCGGCGATCCAGAATCCGGCGACGATCGCTATCGCGATCAGCCCCAGAAATAAGGCGAAATGACGCTCCAGAGCGATTCGCAGCGGATCGCCGAACCAGTTCAGCGCCCCCGCCAGGAGGAAAAACCGGGCGCCGCGGGTCACCAGGCAAAGAGCCACGAAAATTACGAAATTATAGCCAAGCAGGCCGCTGACGATCGTCACGAGCTTAAAGGGAATAGGGGTCAAGCCCTTGACCAGAATGACCAGCGCCCCCCAACGGGCGTAGGTTTCCTTGAGCGCCGCCATCCTGTCGGCATAGCCGTAGAGATGAATCAGCCATTGGCCCAAAGTGTCGTAGAGCAGCGCGCCAATGCCATAGCCGACCATGCCGCCGGCGACCGAGGCGATGGTGGCGATCGCCGCATAGCGCAAGGCCCGCCGCGGATTTGCGAGCGACATCGGGATGAGGATCACGTCGGGGATGATCGGAAAGAAGGAGCTTTCGGCGAAGGCGACAGCCGCCAGCGCGAATGGGGCATGTTTGCTCTGGGCGAGCGACAGGATCCACTGGTAAAGACGGTTGAACATCAAAGCAGGTTCGGGAGCATGCGGCCCTGATAAAGGAGGAGCGGGGGCGTGTCCATGCGCTCAGGCGATCGGCAGCGCCGCGCTGGCGCCGAACTGCGCCGCGAAAAAGGCGTAATAGGCGCCCCGGCGGGCGATCAATTCCTGATGTTCGCCCGTTTCGACGGCGCGCCCGCCCTCGATGACCCAGATGCGGTCGGAGCCGACGATCGTCTGCAGGCGGTGGGCGACGACGAGCGTCGTGCGCCCCATTCGCAAATCGTCGAGCGCCTTCTGCACCTCGCGCTCCGACTCCGAATCGAGCGCGGCGGTCGGTTCGTCGAGCAGCAGGATCGGCGCATCCTTGAGGATCGCCCGCGCGATGGCGATGCGTTGGCGCTGGCCGCCCGAGAGCTGCGCACCCTGTTCGCCGACATTCGTTTCATAGCCGGCGGCGAACTGCAGGATGAAATCATGCGCATGCGCCTTGCGCGCGGCGGCGACGATTTCGGCTTCCGTGGCGCCGGGGCGCGCCACCGCGATATTTTCGCGGATCGAGCCGCGGAACAAGAACACGTCCTGGGAGACGAAGGCGATTCTGTCGCGCAGGGACGGCAGATCGACCGTGCTGATGTCCTGCCCGTCGATCGTCACCCGCCCCTGGCTCAACGCGTAGAAGCGCTGAATAATGCCGAGGATCGTCGTCTTGCCGCCTCCCGAGGGTCCGACGAGCGCTGTCGTCGAATTGGGCTCGGCGGCCAGATTGAGGTCGTCGATCACATATTCGCCGGGACGATAGGCAAAGCGCGCGTGTTCGATGACGACCCTGCCGTCGCCCACGGAAATCTTCGGAAGGGAAGGCTGCGGCGCCTCGCCTTGCGGCGCGTCGAGCACTTCGTAAATCAGGCGCGTGCTGACGAGGCCGTTCTGAATGTCGACATTGAGCCGGCCCAACCGCTTGGCCGGCTCGTAGGCGAGCAGCAGCGCGCCCAGGAAGGAGACGAACGAGCCGACGTCGCCATGGCCGATACTGACGCGCCACGAGCCGTAAAAAATCGCAAAGCCGATCGCCAGGCCCGCCAGCGAATCGGCCATCAAGGTCGCCGCGGCGCCGCCGGCCGCCATGCGGTTGGCCGAGCGCTCGACGATGCGAATCGAGGCGTCCATCCGCTTGCGCATCTCGTCTTCAAGGTTGAAGGCCTTAACGATGCGCATGCCCAGCACGGCCTCGCCCATCGTCTGCATGATCTGCGTCGAGCCATCGAAGGAGCGCCGGGCGAAAGTGCGCACCCGGCGGATGACCCGCCCCAAGATCAGCGCGGCGATCGGGAGCACGCATAAAGCCACGACGGCGAGCAAGGGGTCCCGCCAGATCATAACGGCCATGAGGCCCGCCACGGTGAGGCCGTCGCGGGCAAGACCCTGCACCATGACCTGCAAGGCGTCGCGCACGCCGTTGGCGGCAAGCGAGAGACGGGCAATGAATTCGCTCGAATGGCGGTCCTGGAAATAAAGGATGTTCTGCCGCAGGAGATGATCGAATACGCGCGCCTGCACCGTGGCGACGATCCGGTTACCGGTGCGCGAAAGAACGACCAGCGCGCCATAGGTCGCAAGACCGCGCAGCACGAACAGCCCGAGAACCGCGAAAGCAAGGAACCGCATTTCGGAGAATCGTTCGGCGGTGGCCATGCCGTTGAGGACGGGCCGCAACAACGCCGCCGCGAGCGCCGTCGTTCCGGCGCCCACCGCCAACATCAAGGAGCTGGCGATATAGGCCCATTTGTGCTCGCGCCCGTAATCGCGCAACAGGCGCGACAGCATGGCGAAGGCGCCGGCGGTCGGCCGGTAATCGGGAATATCGAGCATCGGCCCTTGCTAAAGGGTCGACGCGAAAAGGGAAAGCTCGTTTTGCGATTTCGCCGGCCGCGCGGAACGAGCCCCGCCGCGCCGTTTCAAGCCTTCCCGCCCGCGGCGGCGAGGATAGGCGCCCTCAGCCTCGCGAGGCCGGCATGGCCGGGCGGGTGATTCGGGGCCGTTTGTACTGCACGACGACGGCGCGCCCGCGCCCCGTCACGAGGGTGGGACGCCCGTTCGCATGCGCGGCGAATTTGGCTGCCTGGGCCTTCACTTCGTCGACGGGTACGCCCATCAGCGAGGCCGCGATCTCGATCTTCTGGCCGAGATCGTCGGTCAGACTTTCGGCGGCCACGAACGCTTCCTCAAGCGTCGGCGGGTTCTCACGAACCCGTCGCGTGCCCCACTTCGTATTCCAAACCGCGCTCATCGCATCCTCAATGTCCCGCGACTCAGCCTGTCTCAATTGATCCCTATCGATCAATCCTGTCCAGCGAGCTAAGAGATAACCTAAACGTTAGCACGCCTATTGCAACGCAGCAAATAATTTGTGCTTCGCAACATGCGACGAAATAGCGCTCCGGCGGCGCGGCGTCGACGCAGAAGCGGAGCTTGCCCGAAGGATCGACAATTGCTCTGGTCGATCGAATGCAATTGCGCGACATTCGCCCTATCTATCGGGTTCGAGCGCCCGCCGCCGCCGCGATCCGCCCGCCGCGTCTTGGCGAGGGCGGCGGCGCTTCGTCGCAATATAGGCAAGCCGCATGTCCGGGGTCACGAATCTGTCCGCCTCTATCGAACGCGATCCCGACGACGCGCCGTTTGCAGCCTTCCTCGCGGAAATCCAGAGACATGACGGATTGCGCGCGGCGATCGACGCGAACTATCGCGTCCCGGAAACGCAATGCTTGCCCGCTCTTCTCAGCGCTGCGACATTGCCCGCGCCGATGAAAGCCAAGGCGCGAGCGCTGGCGCGCCGATTGGTCGAGGGCCTGCGCGCCCGTCCCGCGGCGGGTCTGGTGCAGGGTCTGATGCATGAATATGCGCTCTCCAGCCAGGAGGGCGTCGCCTTGATGTGCCTTGCCGAGGCGCTTTTGCGCATTCCCGATAGCGCGACGCGCGATGCGCTGATCGCCGACAAGATCGGGGGCGGAGAATGGCGCGCCCATATCGGCCAATCGCCCTCTCCCTTCGTCAATGCCGCGACCTGGGGCCTGCTGATCACTGGCCGTCTAGTCGGCACTTTCGACGAGACGGGCTTGAGCTCGGCGCTGACGAGGCTGATCGCGCGGCGCGGCGCGCCGATCATTCGCGCCAGCGTCGATACGGCGATGCGCGTGATGGGCGAACAGTTCGTATGCGGCCAGACCATCGAAGCCGCCCTTGGCGCAGCCCGCAAACATGAGGCGCAAGGCTTTCGTTATTCCTACGACATGCTTGGCGAAGCGGCGGCCACGGCGCAGGACGCCGCGCGCTATCTCGTCTCCTATACGCACGCGCTGCAGGCCATCGGGGCGGCTTCCGCCGGGCGCGGCATTTACGAGGGTCCGGGTCTTTCGATCAAGCTCTCGGCTTTGCATCCGCGATATCAGCGCGGGCAGCGGCGACGCGTCATGCAAGAATTGCTGCCTCGCCTGAAGGGCCTCGTCATGCTGGCGCGCCAATATGACGTCGGCATCAATATCGACGCCGAAGAATCCGAGCGGCTCGATCTGTCGCTCGATCTCATGGAAGCGCTCTGCCGGGACCCCGATCTGGCCGATTGGAACGGCGTCGGCTTTGTCGTGCAAGCCTATCAGAAACGCAGCCTGGCGGTTCTCGCCTTCCTCATCGATCTGGCGCGCCAGACCCGGCGCCGCATCATGGTCCGGCTCGTGAAGGGCGCCTATTGGGACAGCGAGATCAAGCGCTCGCAAGTCGAGGGCCTCGAGGGCTTTCCCGTCTTTACGCGCAAGATCCACACGGATGTTTCCTATATCGCCTGCGCCCGGCTGCTGCTCGGCGCGCCGGGCGAGATCTATCCGCAATTCGCCACGCATAATGCACTGACCCTGGCGACCGTTTATGCGATGGCGGGTCCCAACTTCTATGCCGGCCAATATGAATTCCAGTGTCTGCACGGCATGGGCGAGCCGCTCTATCGCGAAGTGGTCGGGCCAACCCATCTCAATCGTCCATGCCGCATTTATGCGCCCGTCGGCTCGCACGAAACGCTGCTTGCCTACCTCGTGCGACGTCTATTGGAGAACGGCGCCAACACCTCGTTCGTCAATCGCATCGTGGACGCCTCGGTGCCAATCGAGGCGATATTGGAAGATCCGGTCGATGCGGCGGGCGCGCTAGATCCCATTGGAGCGCCGCATCCCAAAATCGCCCTGCCGCGCGATCTGTTCGCCGGCGCGCGCGCCAATTCGGCGGGTCTCGATCTCAGCAACGAGCGGCGGCTGGCCGACCTGGGCGAAAGGCTGGCGTCCAGCGCGGGAAAGGTCTGGCGGGCGGGCGACGGCGCGGCCAATTTGCGGCCGATCGTCAATCCCGCCGATGCTTCCGATCTCGTCGGCCACGTCGCCTTCGCCGAGCCAAGACAAATCGACCAAACGATCGCCGCCGCCGCCGCCGCCTGGCCGGCATGGCGCGATCGACCGTCGGCCGAGCGAGCTCAATGTCTCGTGCGCGCGGCGGCGCTCTTTGAGGAACGCGCCAGCGAACTGGCGGGATTGATGTGCCGCGAAGCGGGCAAGACTCTTCCCAACGCGCTTGGCGACGTGCGCGAGGCGGTCGATTTTCTGCGCTTTTACGCAGCCGAGGTCGGCGGCGATTTTTCCAACGCGACGCATCGCCCGCTCGGAATAGTCGCCTGCATCAGCCCGTGGAATTTCCCCCTCGCCATTTTCACCGGACAGGTCAGTGCGGCTTTGGCCGCCGGCAATGTCGTCATCGCCAAGCCGGCCGAGGAGACGCCGCTCGTCGCCGCCGAGGCGATCCGCCTTCTCCATGAAGCAGGAGCGCCCGAACGCGTGGTCCAGCTGCTGCCGGGCGCGGGCGATGTCGGCGCGGCGCTGACGGCGCATCCCGAGATAGCCGGCGTCCTGTTCACCGGATCGACCGAGGTCGCGCGCCTCATCCAGCGCGCGCTCGCCCAAAGGCTTGGCCAAAACGGCGAACCCATCCCGCTCATCGCCGAGACCGGCGGCCAGAACGCGCTGATCGTCGACAGTTCCGCCCTTGCCGAACAGGTCGTCGCCGATGTCCTCAGCTCGGCTTTCGATTCGGCCGGGCAGCGCTGCTCGGCTCTGCGCGTTCTGTGCCTGCAGGAGGATATCGCCGAGCGCACCCTCGCCATGCTGAAGGCGGCGATGGACGAGTTGACGACGGCCAAGCCGGACCGGCTTTCGACCGATGTCGGTCCGGTCATTTCGCCTGAGGCCCTGGCGAGCTTGAACGCGCATGTATCGGCGATGCGCGAGCGCGGCTTTGCCGTCCATGCGCCGGCGCTCGGGGAAGATTGCGCGCGAGGCAATTTCATCGCGCCGACCCTCATCGAGATCGAAGCCGCCGGCGATCTCGAGCGCGAAGTGTTCGGCCCCGTTCTTCACGTGCTGCGCTTCCGCCGCGACGGGCTGAGGGCTCTGATCGATGAATTGAACGGGTCGGGCTACGCCTTGACCGGGGGCGTGCATTCGCGCATCGACAGCGTCATCGATCTGGTGAGCGAGCGCCTCGGCGCCGGCAATATCTATGTCAATCGCAACATCATCGGCGCCGTCGTCGGCGTGCAGCCGTTCGGCGGCCACGGCCTGTCAGGGACCGGTCCGAAGGCCGGCGGACCGCTCTACATGAAGCGCCTGCTCGGCGTTGCGCCGACGCTTTGGCCGAGCCTCGGCGAAGGCGCGGCGGCGCCGGCCGCGGCGCGATTTTGCGAATGGCTGGCGAGCGACGGGCGAAAGGCGCTCTCATCTCGCTGCGGGGCCATTGTCGCGCTCTCTCGTCTCGGCGCCCGGGTCGAATTGCCAGGGCCCGTCGGCGAACAGAATTTCTATAGCCTGCGCGCGCGCGGCGCCGTTCTATGTCATGCGGATTCGCAGGAAGCGGCGATCGTGCAGGTCGCTTGCGCCTTGAGCGCAGGCAATCGCGCCTGGCTCGCCGGGCGCGCGGCGCCGTCGCTGTTTGAGGCGCTGCCGCGCTCCTTGCGCGCGCACATTGGTCTGGCCGACGCATCGACGCCGGCCGACGCGGTGCTGACCGATTGCGAAGGGGAGGCTTTGCTTGATCTTCTGCGCGACGTCTCGCTAAAGGGCGGACCGATCGCCGGCGTTTTCAGCCTTTCGGCGGCCCGTTTTCACGCCGGGGAAAACTGGCCGTTGGATTGGCTGATGAACGAACAGACGGTGACGATCAACACAACCGCGGCGGGGGGCAACGCCAGCCTCATGTCGATCGGCTGATCATGCCTTACGCCGGCAGGCGAGCAAGGCGAGCTGGCCGAGCGGCGCGCAATCCTCGGGCGCCGGCTCGAGCGCCAGCCCAAGAATGCCGCCCGCCGCGCAATAGCGCGCGGTCAATTCCGGCGAGCCGATCACAATGGCGCCCGACGCGCCCCGCGCGCCCGACTGGAGTTCGGCGCCGATCAGCAAGCCGGAGAGGTAATCGGGCAATTGACCGGGCTCCAGCCTGTCGAAAAGCCCCAGCGTCCGGGTCATGAAAATGGCGTGCAGGATATCGCCGGGCCGCTCGAGCCGCGAGGCCGCCCGAACCCCTTCGGCAAAGCCGTCGCTGCTTTCCGAGGCGCCCTCCATCAGGCGGCCAAGGATCGTGTGGTCCTTTAAGGCGGCGAAGACCTCGCCGGTCATATAGGTCGCAAAGGACTGAATGCGCCCCTCTTCGACGCGCGCCCATTTCGAATGGGTTCCAGGCAGGACAAACGCGCCTTCGCTGCGATCCATGGCCGCGAGCGCGCCAAATATCTGCGTCTCCTCGCCGCGCATCACGTCAGGCGAGCCGTCGCGATCGATCGCGCAGACGCCGGGCACAAGTCCGATCGGTCCCAGCCGGCGGCTCTCGATGGTCACAATGGCCGCGGCGACTTCCTTTGAGCCGGCGGGGCATTGGGCGTAAGGCACCTCGACCCATCCCTGGCGGGCCCCGATCATTCCCGACATCAGAATCGGCAGAGGTCCATATTTGGCGATCCATTCGGCAAGCGCGCCCGCAAGAGCCTCCTCATGCTCGCCTTTGGCGAGGCTAAGGATGCCGCCCCCGGAAAAGTTGCGCTCTAGAATCTTCCCCTCAAGACTGGCGAGATAGGCGCGGAACGAACTTGTGCCCCAGTCCACGCAGAAGAGCGCCGGCTCGCTTGACGTCACAATCCACCTCGCAATCGGCCTTATTAGCTCGAACAGGCGATCAGCCTCGCCAATTCGCGATTGCCGCGAGCAAGGAATTGAAAAGCCGAATCGCCTAAACATTCGAAACGCATGCGCCGATTAAATGCCGCTTAACCAAGCGGAGCGCAATCGCCGATTGCCCACATTGCGCCGGATCGGATTAACCCCTTCGAAACGGGGAAATCGTAAGTTTCGGCCATTCCGACGAGCAAAAGACTTGTTCCATCGGAGTGAGCATTCTGCAGCAGGAGCAAAATATAATGATCCAGTCCATCAAGAAGTTCGTCGCCAATGAATCGGGCGCGACCGCTATCGAATACGCCCTCATCGCCTCGCTGATCGCCGTCGCGATCATCGGCGCGGTCACCACGATCGGCACCAAGATCACGACCGTCTTCACCGAGGTCTCCAACAACCTCAAGTGATCTCGACCGAGACGTTCTAGAAATCGTGGCGCGCCGGCTGGGGGACCCCCAGCCGGCGCGCCGACGTTTTCAGGGCTCGAAAGGCGCCGATGGCCGGCGCAAAAATACAGCCCGCGAGAAAAAATCACAAGATGGTAACCAGACCGCAACGGCTTGCCGTTAGTCTGAGGCGGCTCTCCGGCGCTCAAACCATCGCGATGGACCATGGCCGCAAATTTTCTCTCCCTCTCGACTCTCTTGCTGTTTCCCGCGCTTATGGCCTTTTCCGCCTCGGCCGATCTGTTCACGATGACGATCCCCAATCGCGTCTGCATCGGCCTGGTTTTAGGTTATCTCGCCTTGGCTGTCGGCGTCGGTCTGCCGCTCGCCAGCGTGGCGATTGATCTTTCCTGCGGCTTCGCGGTCCTTGTCCTGACATTCGCCCTGTTCTCCCGAGGCTGGATCGGCGGCGGCGACGCCAAGCTCGCCGCGGCGACCGCGCTATGGCTCGGCTGGGCGCTCATCCTCGACTACAGTCTGATTGCGTCGGTCTTGGGCGGCGTTTTGACGGTGGGGCTCATCTTGGGCCGCAGGACGCACCTGCCGTCCTGGGCGGCGCGTCTCGATTGGGTCGCGCGGCTCCATCATCCTGAAAGCGGCGTGCCTTACGGCATCGCGCTGGCGATCGCGGGCCTGATGCTCTACCCGCAGAGCCAAATTTGGCGCGCGGCGGCGGGCCTGGCGTAGCCGCTCCGCCAGCGCGATCGTTTTTCGCCGATTCCGCCGCTCTGAGAACCGAATTCTCGGCCCGAAGCGGCATAAATGCGCCGTTGGCCTCGATCGCTAAAGATTGGGTACGTCTGATTAACCCTAATTTGACGATTGACTGTTCATATCAAACCTACGTTGCGCGAAGCGGCGCGATGAGGGCTTGGCGTCATGAACAGGGTTCAAATCGCGGTATTGGGCGTTACCGTTCTCGCTTTCGGCGGCGCCTATGTGCTGTTCAGCGTTGGCCAGGCGCCGCCCCGGACGATCGTGCAGACCGCGCCAGCCATGGACACCGACGAGGTTCTGGTCGCCGCGCGCGACCTGCCGATGGGCACGCAACTGGCCGAGGCGGATTACTCTTGGCAGAAATGGCCGACGGCGGCCCTTTCGGAGCTCATGGTCAAGAAATCCGAAGGTCCCCAAGCGCTCGACGCCGTCAAAGGCGCGGTGACGCGCAATTCGTTCCTGCAGGGCGAGCCGATGCGGCGCGACAAGCTCATCAAGGGACTGAATTCCGGCTTTCTCTCAGCGATCCTGCCCTCCGGAATGCGGGCGGTCGCCATCAATATCGATCCGGGCGGCGGCGCGACCGCCGGTGGCTTCATTCTTCCCAACGACCGGGTCGACGTCATCCGGGTCTACCGCAATGAAGAACAGACCAAGGCGCAGGGCGTCGAGGTCAACAGCGCCCAGACGATCCTGACCAATGTGCGCGTCCTGGCCATTGCGCAGAGCGTCCAGGAAAAAGGCGCCGACAAGGGGACGATCCTGGGCGCCAATGCGACCCTTGAGCTCGATCCGGCGCAAGCCGAACTCATCGTCCTGGCCCAGCGCACGGCGGGCACAGGCAATCTCCATCTCACTCTGCGAAGCATGTTGGACGCGGCGGGTAAGACGGATTCGGTCAGCGATCTGGGCGATGGCAAGTCGGGCGGCCTGACCATCGTGCGCGCCGGCGCCGCCGCGCAGGCCACCCGATGAGGAATCCCCCGGTGTCTCACGCTCCGCAACATCGAAATGAGAGACGGTTGATGAGAATTCATCGCAACAAGCGCTTGGCGCTCCTTGGCGCAGGCGTTCTTGCCGCAATCCTCGCGGGGCCGCCGCAATGGTCTTCGCTGGCGATGGGCGCCGAGGCGCAGGATGCGCCCAAGTTGCAAACGGTCGCTTCCTCGGCCGTCACGCGCCGACTGCAACTGGGCGTCGGAAAGTCGGTGATCGTCGATCTTCCCTCCGACGCGAGCGAAATATTTGTCGGTCAGCCGACCGTCGCCAACGCCATCGTCCGCTCGGCGCGTCGTCTTTACATTGACGCCATAGCCAATGGACAGACGACCATTTTTGCGCTGGACAAGGACGGGCGTCAGATCGCTGTCATTGAGGTGTCGGTAGGCCGCGATGTCGCCGAGTTGCAGGAATTGTTGCGCGCGGCAATGCCGGGCAATGACATCCAGGTCAAGACAGTCGCCGATTCGGTAATCCTGATGGGCACGGTCGCGTCGGCAGGAGAGGCCCAGAAAGCGCTCGATATCGCCAGCGGATTTGTCGGAATTTCAGTGCTCGGAGGCGCCGCCAACGCGGCCACCCCCGCAGCGGGCGCGGGCGGCACGGCCTCCGTCAGCATTTCCCCCTCAGGAACTCCGGTTACCGGAAAAATCATCAATTCGATGGTCATTCGGGGGCTTGACCAGGTCTCGTTGCGCGTCACGGTCACGGAAATTCGGCGCGATATCCTCAAACAGCTCGGCGTCAGCATGGCGGGCACGGGCACGACGCCCAACAGTCTGACTGTCGACAATCCTTTTGCGCTCAACGGCGCCCTTTCGGCCACCCAAGCCGTGCTCGGCTGGGCCAATGCGAACGGAACGGGCTTTTCCGCGACCTTGAAAGCCTTCGAGCGTCAGGGCGTCGCCAGGACGCTGGCCGAGCCGACCGTGACCGCCGTTTCGGGAGAAAGCGCGAAATTTCTCGCCGGCGGTTCGGTTCCCGTTCCCTCGGGGGAGACGTGCCAGACCAATGGCCAATGCTTGTTGAGCTTCGTTTATCAGCCCTATGGCGTGACACTGAACTTCACGCCGGTCGTACTCTCCCAAGGTCGCATCCAATTGCGGATTGCGACGGAGGTGACGGACATCGACAATTCCAAGCAGATCATCATCTTGGGAACGCCGATTCCCGCCTTCCGGACGCGCAGGAACGAGACGACGGTCGAACTTCCCTCGGGCGGCTCCATCGCATCGGCCGGCCTCATCTCCACCGAAACGCAGGAATCGATCAACGGCGTTCCCGGGCTGATGAACCTGCCGATCCTCGGCGCGCTGTTCCGTTCGCGCGATTATCAGCGCGACGAGACCGAACTGCTGATCATCGTCACGCCTTATATCGTTCACGCGATCGATCCCCACGAGGTCATCAAGCCGGACGCCAATTACGTCGACGCCACCGATCCGCAAAGCTGGCTTCTGGGCCGCGTGAATCGAATCTATTCGAGCTCCGGCAATTCGCAACCGATCTCAAATTATTCCGGCAAGGTTGGCTTCATCAATGATTGACGAGACCGCGCCGGCCTCGCGGCGCAATAATGTCAGAGAGAAATCCGTCATGCCTTTCAAGCTTGCTTTATCGTTGCTGAAAGCCTCGAGTTTGGGCGCCCTTTGCGTCACCGCCGCCGTTTCGCTGGCTGGCTGCGGAACCGACGATCTGGCGATGGGCTCGATCCGGAGCGACGACTATCACGATCGTCATCCCATTGTGCTCGCGCAGGCGCCGGCGACGCTCGACGTCTTTCCTCTCGGCCAGGGCAAGCTCGATCCGGCCTCGATCGACGATATCCGAATCTTCGCCGCCCGCTACCGAGCCGTCGGCAACGGACGACTCCTCATCCTTGCGCCGGCGGTCGGCGGACATGCGACCCGCACGGCGGTCGACGAAATCCGCCGCGTCCTGATGTCGGCCGGGTTGCACGAGTCGATTGGCCTCGGGTCGTATCCGGTCGCCGACGCCACCCTTGCCTCGCCAATCCGGCTCAGCTTCCGCACCCTCAAGGCGGAAGTCGTCTCGCGTTGCGGTCAATGGCCGCACGATCTGGCGTCCGGCTCCGAGATCGAGGGCTGGAAGAACGAGTCCTATTGGAACTTTGGCTGCGCCACTCAATCGGTGCTCGCCGCGCAAGTCGACGATCCCAGGGACTTCGCGCGGGCGCGAGCCCTTGGTCCAAGCGATGTGCAAATGCGCCTGCGAGCGATCAACGACGTACGTCAGGGCCAAGACCCCGGCACCAATTGGACGACCCAGCTGACGCCGATCGGTCAAGTGGGGGGGAACTGACCGATGGGCGTGCTAGCCGAAGACGAGGCCGGAGTCGTGGCCAAAGACGGCCCGAGCCCGCAACAGATCAACCCGGTGCCGAGGATCTCGATACAGGCTTTTTGCGAGACCCCGGAGATCGCCGCGATCGTTCAGGCGGCGATCGCCGACAGGCGCATGAACAAGGCTCACGTCAAATTGCACATGGGCGGCGCGCCGGCGGCGCTCGAAGCCTATCGCAGCGCGCCCACGCCCAATCTCATCGTGCTGGAGGCCACCAGCGACCGCAATGCGCTCGTCGGCTATCTCGACGAATTGTCGCAATTTTGCGACGCGGGCACCAAAGTAATCGTCTGCGGCAAGGTCAACGATATCGTCCTTTATCGCCAGCTGATGTTGCGGGGCGTCAGCGAATATCTCGTGGCGCCGTTCGGCGTGATTGAATTCGTTCAGGCGGTGTCGCATCTCTATACCTCGCCGGGCTCCAGTCCGGTCGGGCGCGTGGTCGCCGTCGTCGGCGCCAAGGGCGGCGTCGGCTCGTCGACCATCGCCCATAATGTGGCCTGGTCGATCGCCAGCGGGCTCGATACATCAACGATCATCGCGGACCTGGACCTCGGCTTCGGCACGGCGGGGCTCGACTATAATCAGGACCCGCCGCAGGGCATCGCGGAGGCGGTGTTCGCGCCCGATCGCGTCGACTCCAATCTCGTGGATCGCCTGCTTTCCAAATGCAGCGACAATTTGAGTCTGCTGGCCGCCCCCGCCACGCTCGATCGCCTGTACGACTTTCCGGAAACGGCGTTCGATTCGATCCTCGACGTCATGCGCGCCTCGACGCCATGCATCATTCTCGACGTGCCGCACGCCTGGACGGCCTGGACGCGCCGCATGCTCGTCGGCGCCGACGAAGTCTTGATCGTCGCGGCTCCCGATCTGGCCAATCTGCGCAACGCCAAGAATATGCTCGACAGCATCCGCACCGCGCGTCCCAACGATCATCAGCCAAAGCTTATCCTGAATGGCGTGGGTCTCATCAAGCGCCCGGAGATCGCCGTCGCCGACTTCACCAAGACGGTTGAATTGGAGCCGATCGCGATAATTCCCCATGACGCCAAATTATTTGGCGCGGCCGCCAATAACGGCCAGATGATCGCCGAGATCGACGCCAAGGGCAAAATCGCCGAGATATTCGCCGACCTTGCGCGCTCCATCACCGGCAGAAGCGAGGTCCGCAAGGCCAAACGCGGCCTGTTCGAGCCGCTCATGGCCAAACTGGGACGCAAGAAGGCATGAACGGGTCGCTGCGAGGGCGTCTGATTTCCATTGAGGAGCCAAGGAGCGTGATGACGAGATTGCCCTGTCCAGCCTCGCGGCAACCGCGATCCTGGAGCCCGTCTCGCCGGCATGCTCAACCCGCTCGCTCAGGTCGGCGGATTGAAGGGGTAAGGACGGATCGAAATGTTCGGTAAGCGTTCGAATCAAGGCGCCAGCGCGCCACCCGCCGGCGTCGTCCGCGCGCCCGATCCGGCGGCGATGAAACTCGCCCCGGCGCCCGCGCCGTCCGCTCCCGCCGCGTCGCAGAACACGCAGACGGAAGTGCGCCCCGACTCTTATTATCAGACCAAGAGCATGATCTTCGGCGCGCTGATCGAGGCCATCGATCTGTCCGCGCTATCGAAGCTGGACCCCGACAGCGCGCGCGAGGAAATCCGCGACATCGTCCATGAAATCGTGACGATCAAGAACCTCGTCCTGTCGATTGCCGAACAAGAAGATCTTCTCGACGATATTTGCAACGACGTGCTCGGTTTTGGCCCGCTCGAGCCCCTGCTCGCCCGCGACGACATCGCCGACATCATGGTCAACGGCCCGACCAAATGCTTCATCGAAGTGTCGGGCAAGATCCAGTTGACCAACATCCGCTTCCGCGACGCCGCGCAATTGATGAACATCTGCCAACGCATCGTCAGCCAAGTCGGCAGGCGCGTCGACGAGGCCTCGCCGATCTGCGACGCCCGATTGATGGACGGCTCGCGCGTCAATGTCATCGCGCCGCCGCTCGCCATCGACGGCGCCGCCCTGACGATTCGAAAATTCAAGAAGGACAAGCTGACGCTTGATCAATTGACGCGCTTTGGCGCCATCTCGCCGGCCGGCGCGGAAATATTGAAGATCATCGGCCGCGTGCGCTGCAATGTGGTCATTTCCGGAGGCACCGGTTCGGGCAAGACGACGCTGTTGAACTGCATGACTAATTATATCGACGCGGACGAACGCGTCATCACCTGCGAAGACGCCGCCGAACTGCAGCTCCAGCAGCCCCATGTCGTGCGGTTGGAGACGCGCCCGCCCAATCTCGAGGGCACCGGCCAGGTCACGATGCGCGATCTCGTCAAGAATTGCCTTCGTATGCGGCCCGAACGCATCATCGTGGGCGAAGTGCGCGGTCCCGAGGCGTTCGACCTCTTGCAGGCGATGAACACGGGCCATGACGGCTCGATGGGCACATTGCACGCCAATTCGCCCCGCGAGGCGCTCAGCCGCATCGAGTCGATGATTACGATGGGCGGATATTCGCTGCCCTCGCGCACCATTCGCGAGATGGTTACTTCGTCGATCGACGTGATCGTGCAGGCGGCGCGTCTGCGCGACGGTTCACGGCGCATCACCCATATTACGGAAGTAATGGGCATGGAAGGCGACGTCATCGTCACTCAGGACCTATTTGTTTACGATTTGTTAGGGGAGGATGCGCAAGGAAAGCTGAAGGGCCGCCATCGCTCGACCGGGATCGGGCGCCCACGCTTCTGGGACCGGGCGCGGTATTACGGCGAGGAGCAGCGTTTGGCGGCCGCTCTGGACGTTTCCGAGGTCCCGGCTGAAGCCTGAGCGTCGGATGAAGGAGTTGCGCCGTGATGAGCCATGCCATGATCGTCGCCGGACTGCTCGTCTTCGCATTGGGCGGCCTCGCCTTCGTCTTCACCTCCGGCGACTCCAAGGCCCAGAAGCGGCAGGCCGCTCTGCAGAAGGGCGCCGCCAAGGCCAAAGATAACGGAATCGAAAAGACCGCGCGCAAGAAGCAGATCTCCGACAGTCTCAAGGAGCTGGAAAAGAAGCAGGGACAGACGCGCCTCAGCCTGGAAATGAAGATTCAGCAAGCCGGGTTTTCCTTCGGCCGGCGCCAGTACATGATCATGTCGGGGATCAGTGGACTGGCGGTCGCGGTGTTGATGTATGTGGCGACCGGCAGCCTTTACATCGCCCTTCCGGCCTCGATCATCGGCCTGTTCGGCCTGCCGTCCTTCATGCTGGCGCGATTGCGCAAGCGACGCATCAACAAATTCGTCGCTGAATTTCCCAACGCGATCGACATCATCGTGCGCGGCGTCAGGGCGGGACTGCCGCTCGGCGATTGCATGCGCATCATCGCCGCCGAGGCCGCCGAGCCGGTGCGCGGCGAGTTCCGCCTGATCGCCGAAACCCAGGCGATGGGATTGTCGCTGACCGAGGCCGTCGACCGGGTGGCCCAGCGAATTCCCGTCACGGAGACGAACTTTTTCGCGATCGTCATCAGCATCCAGGCGAAAGCCGGCGGCAATCTCTCCGAGGCGCTTGGCAATCTCTCGCGCGTGCTGCGCGAGCGCAAGAAGATGAAGGGGAAGATCGGCGCCATGTCGATGGAGGCCAAGGCGTCGGCGGCGATCATCGGCGCGGTGCCTTTCGTCGTCGTGGGCCTGCTGTATGCGTCGAGCCCAACCTACATCTCCCTTCTATGGACGACGACGCATGGCAAGATCGTGTCAGGCATCGCGCTCGCCTGGATGGGGATCGGCATAGCCATGATGAAGAAAATGATCTCCTTCGACTTCTAACAGGGCTTGACGCGCATGCTCGATCTCTTGATGGAAAAGTTTACCGACGGCCACTTTCTGGCGGGCATATTGGTCGCGCTCGGCTGCGCGGCGACCGTGCTCACCCTGGCCATGCCGCTTCTCCAGACCGACAGTCTCGGCCGCCGCATGAAAGCGGTGAGCACCGAGAGGGAGCGGATTCGGCAACGCGAGCGCGAGCGCATGGCTTCCGTCCAGACCAAGGCTGCGTTGCGCATCGCGCCCAAGCGGCTTTTCAAGGACGTCGTAGACAAATTGAATTTGGCGAGCTGGCTGGGCACCGAGCGAGCCAAAGGCCAACTGGCGATGGCCGGCTATCGGGGCGCCAGCGCGGAATATACATTCCTGTTTTTCCGCCTCGTCACCCCGATCACGTTGTTTCTGGCGACGTTGGTCTATGTGTTTTTCATCCTGCACTGGGACAAGCCGGTCATCATGAAGCTCGGCGTCGCGTTGATCGCCACCTATATCGGCATCAAGGCGCCTGAGATGTTCTTGTCCAACACGATCACCAAGCGCAAGAAATCGATGGAGCGCGCCTATCCCAATACGCTCGATCTGCTGTTGATCTGCGTCGAATCAGGCATGTCGATCGAACATGCATTCCGCAAGGTCAGCCTCGAAGTCGGAACCGAATCCATCGCCATGGCCGAAGAACTGGCCCTGCTGGCCGCCGAAATGTCGTTCCTGCCGGACCGGCGCTCGGCGTTCGAGAATTTGGGCATCCGCACGGGGCTCGAGTCCGTTCGCTCGCTGGTGACGGTGCTGACGCAGTCCGAGCGCTACGGAACGCCGCTCGGCAGCGCGCTGCGCGTGCTGTCGCAGGAGAGCCGCGACCAGCGTATGAACGCCGCCGAGAAGAAGGCCGCCCAGCTGCCGCCGGCGCTGACGGTGCCAATGATCCTGTTCTTTCTGCCGGGCCTGTTCGCCGCCATTCTGACGCCGGCGATCATCCAGATCAGTCACTGGAATTAGGCCCCCGCAGCCCAGGCCGAAGGCCTGGGCCGGGCAGGACTTGCGCAAATAGGCGCCTTTGACTCAGCGCGCGACGGCGCTCGGCCGCGTCCCCGCCAATGCGCTGAACGAGGCCGCTCTTGCCGCGATCGTTTCGCCGGCCGGCGTCGGCGTCTCGGCGCGCTGCGGAGCGCCGCGAAGGGTCGCATAAGCGCCGTTCGACGCCTCCCTGGCTGTCGACGACAGGCCGGCGAGGCTTGACGAGGTTGTCGCCGGCGGGTTCAAAATCTGCGAGAGCTCCAAAAGCGTCCTGTCGATCACGACCAGGGCGCGATATTCCGGCAATTCGCTGAGTTGAACACGGAGCTGATCGCCAAATTCTTGGAGAGAGGAGAATGCGTCCTGCGTCATGAAAATTTCACCTTTCCAAAAAGTGTTAATACCGCTGGCTAGCATCGCAAGCTGGCGCGGGGCTGGAGATTTGGCGAGCGGAGAGGAAACGCCATGCTGATCGTCGCCGTGCTGATCTATTTCCTGCCGACCGTTATCGCGCTCAGCCGCGGCCATCTGTCCGCCCTCGCGATCTTCTTTTTGAACCTGTTTCTGGGCTGGACTCTGATAGGTTGGCTCGTCGCCCTCTTGTGGTCCTGCACGGGAAACACGTGGGCGAATTTCCATCGCCTCCACGCTGGAGCTGTCGGTTCTTACGCCCCGATCCCGCCAAGACGCTCCAGCGGGTCGCTCTGGCTGGTCCTGCTGCTCATCCTCGTGGCGATCGCGTTGCTCGACAAGCGGCGTGATTCTCGCGATGTGCGCTCGTTTGATTTCCCGTTTTCTTCACTGGATGGCTTTCGCCTCTGAGCGCACAGGGCCGCGAGAGCGGAAATGAGCCGCAATAAATTTATGGAAATGGATAGAGACAAAAATCAGCGTCACGAGCCGCCGGGCGGCGGGCGGCGGGGCTTTCGAATCGCCAAAAGCTCTGGGGCTTTAGGAATCTCTTGTCGCAACCGACCTATGGCAGGCAAGGACTTGTCTCGTTCGACTGCTCTCGAGAAAGCTGATCTCTGGCTCGATTGAGATATTCGGTTCGGCTCGCGTCGTCGACGATCTTTTTTGCGTCGCGCTGGCTTTGGAGCTCGGTCACGTCCCAGATCTTTCCATCGTCGTGACAGATCGCCTTGGCCCGCTGCGCAATCTCGTCTTCCAGCAACTCAACCATGACAGCCTCCTGAAAGGACAAGGCTTAAACCGCTTTCGGGCAAGAATGGTTCCCGGCGCGCAATGGGGCCGGCGCCGGGAGCCGCGCGAACCTCTTGCGGAACCTCGACATGAGGGAGCGCGGCGGCCGCCGGTCCGCGAGATCCAAGACTCAATTGTTCGCGCGCCGATCTCGTGATTTGATGCCGACAAAATCAGGGAGGGCCACGATGCGCATATCTATCGCGAGCCTTGCGATCGTCGCGCTATTTGCGGTCGCGGGATGCTCAAAAGGAGACAAGGGCGATCAAGGGTCGGCGGGGCCGAAGGGCGATCCGGGAGCCGCTGGAGCGGTCGGCGCGCAGGGACCGAAAGGCGACGCCGGGCCGGCCGGTCCATCCGGTCCCACGGGACCGGCGGGAGCCGTTGGGGCGGCGGGGCCGCAGGGAGCGACGGGCGATGCGGGGCCGGCCGGTCCTGCCGGTCCCACGGGGCCGGAGGGAGCTGTTGGAGCGGCCGGCCCGCAAGGACCCAAGGGCGATGCCGGGCCGCTCGGGCCCGCGGGAGCCGTCGGCGCGGCCGGTCCCCAAGGGGGGAAGGGCGATGCCGGGCCTCCAGGGCCGGCAGGCCCCCCCGCCAAACCTTCCGACGCCGCCATGGGGGCGATGGGTCCGGCGGGGCCGCCAGGCGTCCCCGGCCCCAAAGGCGATCGCGGGCCGGCGGGGCCGCCGGGCGCCGGCGCCGTTCTTCGCGTGATCGCCGATCAGGCCAAGCCGATGTGCGAGCCGGGCGAGTTCATGATCAGCGCCTATTGCCCGGGCGAAGGCGGCGCGCTTCACATAATGGGGACGATGGGAGCCACTTGCGAAGGCGGCGCGAGCAAGCCTGTCGTGGTCTGCGCGAAGTAGCCGGCTCGCTCGAACAAACGGGAGACGAAAAGGTCCCACTCAAAGGGAAGGCTCGCGTCCCGCCTAAGGGGCAAAATCAGCTCTCACCTAGCCGGTGGTGGGCCGGGCAGGACTCGAACCTGCAACCAGACCGTTATGAGCGGCCGGCTCTAACCATTGAGCTACCGGCCCGGCGGCGCGGCGGCCGGGAGCCGCATTAAACGCAAATGCCTTTGCGACGCAATCCCCGATATAGCCCGCGCGGGCGCCGAGCTGCGCCGCCTAATTATCCAGGAAGCTTCTCAGCTTGCGCGACCGGCTCGGATGCTTGAGCTTGCGCAAAGCCTTGGCCTCGATCTGGCGGATGCGCTCTCTTGTCACCGAGA
>Ga0182015_10000710_pt1 | contig 46911 bp, 45 predicted proteins | sample 712P3MmetaG_FD_120478 | JGI IMG/M metagenome (GOLD analysis project Ga0182015, IMG submission 120478) | Permafrost microbial communities from Stordalen Mire, Sweden - 712P3M metaG | ecosystem: Environmental > Terrestrial > Soil > Wetlands > Permafrost | place: Sweden: Stordalen | collected...
GAAGCCCTTCTACAAGCATTGTCCCGAGCTTCATGGCGCGAACTCTGACTGGCTGTTTTTACAATTCGGCAATCGGTCGCGGAAGCACCTTTCAAAAGACAATTCTCGGACGGACTCCTAGATAGAGCTTTTCCTGGGCAAGCTTGTCCTTAAGCCCAGCGATCTGGCTGTAGGCCAGTGCGTTTTCTACGGCAATCGCCACCTGACTGGCAATTTGCATCAGAAAAGACACATCATCTAAAGACACATCATCTTGAGAGAAAGGAATTGCCTCCAGCCGGGAGAGTCCCAGCACTCCCAGCACTCGAGCACGACTAATTAAGGGCAGCCAACAGGCACATTGCAGAGCCTCACTCTCGAAGACCGTGTCTTCCATAGTGAAGGATTCGGCCCCGACGCGGAACGTCACAGGCTCACCTGTGCCGAATGCCCTGCCAGCAAGTGAGCCCGGTGGACGTATCATCCCTTCCCGCAGAAATCCCTTCGCTTCAGGGAAGTCGAGGGCATACAGCTTCAGCTCGCCGCTTTCCGGATCTGGCAAGCTGACGCCCACCGCGTCGCACTGCATCAGGCGTCGCACACTCGCGGAAATGTCTCGAAGGAGATCGCGGAGCTTCAAGTTCGAGACGATACTGTTGTTCAGGTCGAGAAGCAGTTTGAGCCGGTCCTTCTCATGCCAAAGTTCTTCGTGGATGGCGTGCAACTCCTTGTTGGTTTCACTGAGTTCGCTTGTTCGCTGCGTCACACGCAGTTCCAGGTGATCGCGAGCTTCTGTGAGCAATCGTTCTGCTCGGCGGCGTGAAGCACTAAACCAGCTGACTGCCGCGCCAAATATTCCGTAAATGACAAGGTAGGATTCTGAAGCAGACCCGATGATTTTGACCGGAATCAAGAGATCGCTAAGCGCCAAATAGGAAAGTACGAGCGCAAGCAGGCCCGGCCCGGTTCCGGCACACCAAAAAGTGATGGCGATTGCCGCGTAGGAGAAAGGGATGAACGGATGCGGCAAGTTGTTGTGGCGTAGGACTAAGGCTGTTGCCAGTGCCATTGCGACCAAAATGACAGCTGCTCCATAACGCAGCACGACAGGCGACTCCGGCCGTACCGCGAACCTCGACGTATGCAAGAGGGCCATACTCTAACGACATCCCGCGCTGATCGAAGCTTTTGGATCGCCTGTCCAAGAAATGCCGCAAAGCAGTTTCATGGGGCATGGGCGTTTTTCAGACAATACGGGTAGCAAAATCCGGAATTCACCCCATCTCGAATGCGAGATATTGCAGCTTTCCCTTGCGTTCGACCTGAAGGACAACCGGATCGCCAGGTTTGAGATTGCGGACCAGGGTCTCGAACTGCGACGTCGTCTCCAATGCCGTACGATCAATGGCGCGAATGATGTCACCCTTCTCCAGCCCGGTATCCACCCCGTTTCCACCGCTGACCGGGTCCACGACTACTACTCCAGAGTTGCTGCGCGTGTACGGCAGCATTGGCTTTACGTCGCCGTCAAAGTCAGTGACAAAGATGTTCAGTTTCCGGACCAAGCTCTTCTGCAGACCAGGAATGTCGGCCACGTCATCTATGCTCTCGTGGTATACCTTGACGGAAACATGGAAGGACATCGGAGTCACGCCTCGAAGCACATCGATTTTCAAAACCTGGTCAGGGGAATGGACGTAGAGGGCCATGATGAAGTCAGGCAAGCCCAGAATTGGCCTGTCGTCGACTGCGAGGATGATGTCGTTTAACTGCAGACCCGCCGCTTCCGCTGCCCCGCCAGCAGCGGTATCGGAAATGATTGTTCCCCAACTTCTCGCCAGGCCCAGGCCGGCCGCTAGTGTAGGCGTGATGTTCTGCGTTCTCAATCCAATCGCGACGCGCTGCACGTGTCCGGATTTGCGAAGGTTGTGATAGTCAAAATCAACGATGGCTGCCGGAATGGCAAAGCCCAACCCCTCGCTGCCACCGCCTTGGCTCAGCATCAGAGTGTTAATGCCTATAACGTTGCCATCGATATCCACCAGCGGACCGCCACTGTTTCCCGGATTAAGCGCCGCGTCGGTTTGGATATATACCAGGGGATTATCTGCATCGAGTTGCCGGGCGAGTGAGCTGACCACGCCCATCGTGACTGTGTTTCGGAGTCCTTCGGGAGTGCCGATTGCAAATACCAATTCGCCCTGGCGGACTTGCACGTCGCTTCGCAAGGCCACGGTGGGCAGATGCATCGCATCGATTCTTAGAAGCGCTAGGTCGGATTGTTTGTGAGTACCCAAGAGCCTGGCTTCGAAGATCTGGCCCGCATGGATCGGCTGGAGTCCGAGCGAAGAGTCCGACGCCGGTGGGGGCAGAATAACCTTGATCCGTTGCGCACCCTCCACCACATGAGAGTTAGTCATGATGTAGCCGTCCGGATCGACGATGATCCCTGTCCCAATCGCATGCTGACGGACAATTCGCGCTGTGTCGGTGTGTCCGCGGTCTTCCGATGGTCCGTAGCCGGTTACCACGATTTGGACCACAGCGGGTGTGACCTTCGAGACGACGGTTTCGAGCGAGCTGTCTAAGACTCTCAGTAAGTTCGACGATGCTCGCGCCCTTGAGGCAAAGGCGGGTGCATCGGAATCCGTGTGCGCGGCTGTCGACTGCGCATGCGCAAACGAAGCCGCAAGGAAACAAGCGACGATGCCATATTTCATCCACTGCAATCCCGTCATAGTGTGAAAGACCTTCTACGCCCCAGGCTTTGGCGCCCAACACCAAATCCTACTGCGTGGCGTATGCGCAATACATGAGCCAGACACCGGTAATGAATTGAAACAGCCCTAGGAGGCGACCACCTGTTCGGCCTCACCTGTCCTGTGCTGAGGCACGTTTAATTCCATTCAAAAAAAGGAGGGATATGAAGCTAACAGGGCAACAGATCCAACGAGAGGCACGGCCCTCCCCGACTACTTAGATCCTCACCGCGCTCAGGGACAGACGGCACCCGGACCGTCCGAATACCGACGCACTATCCGCCTGCCGACACTCGTGACTTCGTTCAGTTTCCTTGCTGAGCGCAAAGCCTTGAAAAACCCCGCGCTAGCGGGGAGGTGGCGTTTGGAGATTCGAATGCAATTGATGGAAAACATCGTGGGCACCGAAACTGGCTGCCTAGGGTAGGTCCCATCAATTGCTCAGTTCGATGGAGCAAAAAGGCGCTACGTCAAGAGTCGCTGTGCTGTCGTGATCGGAGAATAGACCTGGAAAAGACGGAATTGTAATGGCGAATCCAAAACACCAAAAAGTGTGCGCACATACCATGCCTAGCTTCGCCAGGAGAGGAGAACGTTGTTCGCTGTGCGTCCTGTGCAAAGCTCGAGTTGGCGAAGCCCACCAAAAGCAGCAAGCTCAGAAGAAACAGAACTAAGGACGGTGGATGCGAACCCGTAGGCAAGTCTCACGGTAAATGTTTCAAAGGCTTCAAGCTTCATATTGTTCGTTTGCATGACTTCTTTCTCCATATGATCAGTTGCCCTCACAGTGTTCACAAGCTGATTGGGCGTTGTACACGTTGTTGTGATACGAGGCTACTTTGTTGTGAGACATTCACTCATCTCCTGGGTCTGGAAGCATCGAGGCGGTCGTTGCAATCTGTCCCGGACAACTGACTTGTTGGAGCTAGGCTGACTTGTTATTCTGCGAGCAAAACTCTATGATTCGTTCCCCGTGCCGCGCAGGGGCAAACTTCAACGGTCTCCGAAGGTTCTTCGGTACGTAAAACTCGATCACCTTTGCCATAACCAATCTCCTTGGTAATTCTTTCTGTGGCGTGGCTGCCATCAATTTTTCAAATTCCACTCGGGCTAGCAAATCCATCCGCATTAACAACACATGGAATCGCACAATCGCCGCTTGTGCGAGAGTGCATTAGACAGCGCATGACCTCATCCACCTACTTCTGCCCTAAGCGTCGTCCGGAAAGAGGAATGCGCCCGTTCTTCTAACTCTCTCAGGCGACGCATGCCCTTCGCAAACATCGCCCGGGCCAATGCTTTTGTGTCCGGGTCTCCAGTATTGGCAGCCCTGAGTAGTTCCTTGCCTGCGTCTTGCTGTCCGAACCTGCACCACATAACTCCGCAAAGAAATACGTAGTTGCTATCCATACCGGCCTCCTTTTAGTCAGCGTCTGCGACGAGTTCTTGCATCTCGTTGGAACAACTCCTTCCACCCTCAAGTGCAATCCAACTGCCAACGTCATCTCCGCGCACTGGCTTTTCACACGACTGCTTTTGCACAATCTGTCGACCAAGTACCTCTGTCATCCACGCACTAGAAATGACTGAAGCCGTGATAGCCAGAGCAAACGTCGCGATGAGACGAGCCGCGGCTTTTTCCGTTAGTTCAGGCGTGGCAAGAGGAACGATGCGGACACAGTCACGTTTCTGAGGTTGCGATCTCTTGGTAGCGTGGTCCCAGATGCGGCACGTGCTTTCAGGATGAACGACTGCCTTGGCAGGGCGACACACTCACACTATTGTTTCGTGCTGGAATCGTGACGTTCTTCCTGACGTGAACCAGAGTGCTCGATTGCCCAATAAGTTAGGAGAACCGCGTTGAAATTCGCGGGTAGCTGACAGACTAGTTCCGCTGATTCGGGGTGACGGGAAAGTGAAAGTCGGATTTCGAAAAGTTGTATTCGAAGTACGCGCACGGATAGCTGTAATTGTGACCCGGCGTGGTGGTGTTGAGAAATTGTCCGGTGAACATGCGAGCATAACCAAAGCCAAAGTTCAATCCTTTATTCACCTCGTATTCGGCAACCAGATCGAGTTCGTTGCCGACGTGGCGGCTCGCGCCGGGATGGGCGGCAACCGCAATGGCTCCACTGCTGGCGTAGAAGTTGTCATTTGAGGTGGCCAACCAGTAGGCTTCAAATTGCTGTTTGAGTTTCCACTTTTTCGTCGGCTTTTCTTCGACGCCAGTTCGGAAATGCATAAGGTTCCGGCGGCCAACCTCATCGGCAAAGCCTAGTTTGTCATGATTCGAAGGATAGAGCTGGTCAAAGGTATTCCACTCGTGGCCGTTCGGATTTTTCGTTCCAGAGGCGTAATTGCCTTCGAGAAAAATGCGAGGCGCGGCGGCGACCTTGCGCAGCGCTTTGCCGATGCTGGCGTAGGCCGCCCACGCGGTGATGGAAGATGCTCCGAGCGAGCCTGTCTGTCCGTCAAATTCAGTGTCGTAATCGAAAGCGGCGGGTAGCTCGCCCTTCCAGTGGAGACCAATGGTGACTTCATTGAGGTGACCACGGTTAAGCGTCTCTGGAAGTTCAGGGCTCGCGGGTGCGACGCGCCAGAGAACGTAGGGCTCGAAGGCAGCCCTGGGGACGATGTTCTGGAGGCTTCCATAAACTCCGTGCAGGTTGTTGCCCGGAAGTGCGTTGTGTAAGTCAGTGTTGTCGCCAGGCACTACTGAGGAGGCGAACACGCTGACGCTGTAGCCCGGATGATGAAGGTCAACTCGCGCAACGTTGAAAGTGCGACCCACGTTAAGCCATTCGGATGGGCCGATTACGCGTTCATCGCCGAAACGCAGAACCTGACGGCCCGCCAGGGCATCTACCCAACCTGTCTCGGAACTGCCTACTTGAGAATAGGCCTGCCAAAGGGTCCACCTGTCTTCGTATGGATTGGCGTTGGGGTTGTGGTGATTGAAGAAAATACGAGCATCCTGCACTTCGCCATAGAACAGGAGCCACTCCTCGGGGCGAACGGCCAGCTTCACACGCAAGCGGTCCAAGGAATAGAAATCGTCTGTGCTGGTGAACCCGATTCCTGTTGGACCCTCGAGACGACCCCGATATTCTCCACCGATGCGGAACCAACTGGGCAGAGATCGGTTCAGCTTGGCGACGGGAAACAGCCAATCCAGGGAATCATCGGTGCCGGTCGGGTCAGGTGCGACCGCGGATCTCGAATCAGAACTCGATCCAGAATCCGCGTTCAAGTCAGGAACCGTTTGAGCATTGACCCGCTCGCGAGCGATACACGCACTAAATAAGAGAACTAGGACGATGCACCTTCGCATGGCAACCTTTTCATCGCAGAGTGGGATTTTGGTGCGTTCATCCGCGGTGCAGTTTCAGTTCCATACACACGCATTGGCAAACAGTCGGATTCGTGGTCATCAGGAACTCTCAAATTCGCTTGAGTGTCCCGCCATCGACGCAAATGTCGAAATTCGATCCCGTTTGTTGACACGCAATCGCTCGTCTCAAAGCACGGAGTCCGATCGTGAGATTTGCCAGACCATAACTATGACTGTGCTCAGTCGCCATCGATCCACTACTCCCAGGCCAATGGAACGTGAGTTGCAGTCGCTCAGTAACGAAAGCGCAAGAATTTTCTCAATAGTTGGACAGATCGCTTCTCGGGATAGATCGATCGAACCGCGGAGCCTTCGGACCGGACGCGGGCTAGTTCGGAAGGGACATGGGCGATGCGGAATCAAATGATGAAGAAGACTCTCTCGTGTGCTCTCGTAGCGCTCGCCACAATCGGCGTGGGCGTTTCCTTGATGCGAGCCGAAAAGATGCGAGCCGAAAGGCAATCCAATGCCGGCCCAGGGTCCGGAAGCCAAACATGCCCCGATGACGACAGCGGCCTGAAGCTGCCCGCCGGTTTTTGCGCAACGGTGTTCGCCGACGATATTGGTCACGCGCGCCATATGGTAGTCGCGCCCAATGGAGTTCTTTATATCAATACCTGGTCAGGCAGGTACTACGGCGACGACACTCCGCACGCCGGTGGTTTTCTTGTAGCCCTGCACGACAAGAACGGCTCGGGAAAGGCCGAGGTGATCGAGCGCTTTGGTGAAACTGTCCAAAGCGGTGGACACGGAGGCACCGGCATTGGCATGTATAAGGGAGCGATCTACGCCGAGATCAATGATCGGATCGTGCGATATTCATTGCCCGCCGGCTCTATCGTGCCGAGCGGCTCTGCGGACACGATCCTTTCCGGATTGCCTCTGGGTGGCGACCATCCGATGCATCCATTCATCATCAGCGCCAATGGCGCGATGTACGTCGATGTCGCCAGCGCGACCAATTCCTGCCAGCTCCAAAATCGGACACCGAAGTCGCCCGGCGCTGCCCCCTGCACCGAACTTGAGACCCGTGGTGGCGTCTGGCTCTATGACGCGAATAGGACGAACCAGATTTTTTCGCCAGCTGAGCGCTTCGCCACGGGAATCCGCAACGCTGAAGGCTTTGCCATCGACTCGAGTGGGCGAATGTTTGTGACCCAACACGGACGGGATCAGCTGCGCGCGAATTGGCCCGACCTGTACAAACCTGAACAGGAGGCGACGCTGCCATCTGAAGAGTTATTGCTCTTGCAGCCAAAGGGAGACTATGGCTGGCCCGAGTGCTACCACGATCCATTTGCGCAAAAGCTGGTTTTAGCACCGGAATATGGCGGCGACGGCAAAACCATCGGCGTATGTGCGAACAAAATTGCTCCGATTGCGGTATTTCCCGCCCATTGGGCGCCGAACGCGATGGTGCGGTACGACAAGAAAGAATTCCCGGCTCACTACCGCGGCGGCGTTTTCATCGCTTTCCACGGATCATGGGACCGTGCACCCTATGCGCAAGGGGGCTACAACGTGGTTTTTCACGCGCTCGCCGGGGCCCGCACCTCCGGCCAGTGCGAGATATTTGCTGATGGCTTCGCGGGAGCGGTGAAGTCGCCCGCTCAAGCGGAACATCGCCCCACAGGCTTGGCAGTGGGACCGGACGGTTCACTCTACGTTTCCGACGACGTGCGCGGGCGGATCTACCGGATTGTGTTTCAGGGCGGCGGCTCCGAAGGCGGTGCCGCGAACGTCACGCCATGTCCTAGTGCGACAGCTCCGGCCGGCAATCCTGTTGAAGAAGCCGCACAGCCGCCAGAGGGCACGCATCCAGACGCCGGCGCTGCTGCAAAGAGCAATCTTCCCATTCCTGAAGGCGCGACACGAGAAATGGTTCTGCTCGGCGAGCGCGTCTACCACGGTCAAGTGGGTGGATCGGCATGCACGGCTTGCCACGGTGATAGCGGCCAGGGTACTCCTTTGGGTCCCAGTCTACGGGGCAAGAAATGGCTGTGGAGCGATGGTAGCTATGCTGGAATCGCGAAAACGATAACCGAAGGTGTGTCGCAGCCAAAGCGGTATCGCAGTCCCATGCCGCCGATGGGTGGGGCGCAGCTTACGCCCGACCAGGTGTCAGCGCTCGCAGCGTATGTATGGAGCCTGAGCCATTCCCGCACTCCCAATCGGAATTAATCGCCTAACACTGTGGTTGCGGAAGGTCATCGCTTCGCGGGCCACGTCCTGCGTCATTCCCTTTGCAACTCGAATATTCTAGTTCGTCATGAATCACGGGCGCGCTGACTCACCCCCCCAAGGCAGCAGTGTGACATGGGAAAATCGCATTTTCTTTGGGAATGCCAAGCTCTTGCGAAACAGTAGCCTGGAGGTGGCGATGCGTTATCAGGCTCGAGCTTCGCTTTCCGAGGGCTCGACGAGGTCCATGGTAACTCCCGTCACGCGACCGATGATAATGGCCTCTCCGAGATAGCGCAGCTGCTGAGCCCATTACTTGCTGCGTGGGGAATCAGAGTCAGCCGACCGTCACGCATTTCGCACCAACTGCATACGTAACGCTCGCGGAGTTCAACGAAAACGATGCGTCGGTCATGATCGCGTGCGTAAGCGCCAACTGGCATGGGAGTTCAGCTCACCGTGCGCTCCCATCGGACAACTGATTCTGAATCGGTTGTGTAATGCTCGTTAAGGCGCTCGAATTGAAGGACGATAGACGGAGATTCCCCGGGTGGCCTTGACCGATGGAGGGCCGGGTGTCAAACTGTTTCCAGGAAGAGAAAAAATTTGTCTTGGTCTTCTCTTCCGCAGCGAGTTCGCCGTACAATAAACGTACAATGGAGGCGGGATTGTGGGGCATTTGGGCCGTTAGGCCGGATGCAGAATCAATAAGTTACGTGTTATCAATGTGATGGAGTAGTTCAAATCCCCCCTTCCGCACCAAATGCACTCATTCCGAAGAATTTAGGATCTAGCGACTTCCATGATCATTCTCGTCACCGTTGTTCACGTGATCGTATGCCTGTTTCTGATTATTGTTGTGCTTTTGCAAAGCGGTAAGGCTGGGGACATTTCCGCGGCATTCGGCGGACAGGGAAGCCAGGCGGCATTTGGACCGCGCGGCGCAGCCACGGCGCTTTCCAAAGCCACGACTATTTCAGCCGTCCTGTTTATGTTGACTTCCGTGACGCTTTCCGTCAACGCCATCAAGCGTGGCGGCCCGCGATCCGTTCTGCAGGGCGAGAAGTCGGCTCCTGTAAAGACTCAGCCGGCAACGCCGGCGCCTGCGAATCCCACCCAGAAGTAAGCGGTGTTCTACTGACAATTGCGGTCTCGCGGATGCCTGCCTACGGGTTCCGCCGTAATTGTATTTACCGCATGCCAGTGCTACCATCCGACTAGTAATCAAGCACTTATTCAGGAGGCAATTCCAATGTCTGAACGCGATGGCAGCAGCTTCTTATGGTTCCTGGCTGGGGTCGGTTTGGGTGGTTTGATTGGAGTTCTTTACGCGCCTCGCGCGGGAAGCGAGACGCGCGAGGAACTGCGTGCGCGAGCAGAGCAAAGTAGCGAGTACGTTCGCAACCGAGCTCGTGAAGCTCGTGAACAGGCTGCGGGGTGGGTGGATAAGGGTCGCGAAGCCGTGAATCAGCAAAAAGATCAGTTCCGCGCGGCATACGAAGCGGGACGACAAGCTTACCAGGAAGCCACCACCGAAACCGCACCCACAAAGGGTGTGTAGTTTGGAGGGGCTTCCAAGCTCTCCGCAGGAGCGTTTCGTTATGATGGAAAATCTCGTCCCAGTGTTTATCGCAGTGACCGCAGCCGCAGTTATCCTGCAGGCCGGAATCCTCGTCGCTTTGTATTTGGCTGTCCGAAAGACGACTGCCAAGTTGGAAGGAGTGATCGAGGAAGTAAAGGGAAAGGCACTTCCCACAATTGATTCGGCGAATTCGATGCTGACGGAATTGCGACCAAAGGTGGGGCAGATCCTGGACAACGTTGTCGAGTTGCGCCCGAAGGTGCAAGTTGTGGTTGATAATTTGTTGCAGACAACGTCCATTGTGCGTTCCGAAGTGCAGCGAGTGGATGCCACAGTGAGCGACGTTATGGATCGCGCCCGCCTGCAGGTGATTCGTGCTGACGAGATGCTTACTCGCACCTTTGATCGCGTGGAACATACCTCCGAACTTGTGACCAAGACCGTGGTCTCGCCAGTGCGGCAGGTGTCTGGGATTGTTAGGGGCGTAACCGCAGGGGTTGAGTTCCTGCTGGGGAATCGCGGCCGGAAGAACGGCGACAGCCGCGGAACGCGACGTCCCGTCCCGCAGGACGAGATGTTCATCTGATACAACAGCTGCTCCGTTGATACTGCTCACTCCGTCTGACCTTCTTTGTGACGGTCTATCTCTCCATGCGCTATTTAGTCCGAGCCCGCCTTAAATCCGGTCGTGAACGTAGCCTCCTCGAGACAATTCGAAGCGAGACAATCGGACAAGGCTCTGTCGCCGAAGGCGAATATCTGCGCAATATGCAGGACGCGAGACTCTGTACCGATGGGACGGTGCGGTGGGTAGAGGTCTGTTACTGCCCGACTCCGTTGAAGGAAGAACAGCCTTACTGGGAAGAGTATTTTGCTCTCGCGAAGGTGCAAGACGCCCACGACCGGCGCAAGTGCCGAGATGAGAACGGCGAGGAACCCTGGGCGTGCACCAATTGCGATTGCACCGCGCGTCTGGAGCAGAAACTCAAAACGTCGGGCCCAAGCTTTCTTGATTGCCTCCGCGGTTGCGCTTCATCTTCCAATTCCCCGCCTATAGATTCTTCGTTACGAGAGCCCCGCTTAGTCAAGCTCGGCTAGCGCCAACCGCAGTTGTCTCAAGTCCTGCGCCAATTCCCTTAAATTGAAAACGAACGACCAGAAAGGCAACATACGATCGAGCGCGAAGGGTGCAGTAGCGCGCTGCACACGTAGACGAGCCAAGTCTGCGTCGAGATCATTCACCGCTCGCTCGATGTCTTCCGCAGACTGCAACTCCTTGCGACGGGTCTGAACCGCTTCAGCCAATTCGGAGAAGCCGCGAGCTGTACGCGCTACCAAAGCAGCTAGCGAAGGCAACAGCTCGGGCTGAACTTTCGCATGTACATAGAGACTGCTGTCTTCGGCCATCGCCGTCAGCCTCCGGCGAACCTGATCCGTCTGATCGATGAAGGCCTGATAAGCTCCTGCATTAAAACGCGCAAACGCCAGTTCGCTGCGCGCCTCCTCCATCTGTTGCGTGATGCCCCGACGTAGATCGGGCAGTTGACGGTCAAGCTGGCGAATCGGTTGTTCGTTGTTCACACCCTGCAACGCAGCTGCGGTAACTGCGGTGTAAAGTTCCCCGGCACCCTGCAGAATGTTCGCAATCTTGGTGCGCAAGCCTTCCCGCGCGTGCACGGGCCAGACGAGCACCCCTACCGCAAAAGCGATCACCGCACCCAATACGGTGTAGAGCACGCGAAGCCAGGCCACGCGCCACGGCTCTTGCAAACCTCCAAAGACCAGAATCAGGGCTGCGGTGAATCCCGCCGCGCTGAAGCTGGGATGAAGCGCAGTGAGGTATGCAAAGAAAGAGGCCAGCAAAAAGAGAGCAATACCCGCGCGTATCGCTCCCGTACCCAGCAACGGCAGGAGCAACGCAGCGGCTAGTGCGCCGCTGGTGGAACCGATGGTGCGGTAGAGTGCCGCCTTCCAGGATGCCCCCACGTTGGCCTGTGTCACCACTAGCGCCGCAAATACTGCCCAGTACCCCAGCGGCAAATTCCAACCCGCATAGATGGCATAGGTAATGGTGCCTGCGATTCCGGTCTTGATTCCTTGCTTCAAGGAACTGGATTCACGGCTCCAGAAGGATGAGATCGACGAGAAGAACGGACTTCCAGATAGCGGCAGCGTGGGACTTGAGGACGCCATGCAGCGAATTATATTCGCGCGATGGCAAAGAGCCTGGGGCTCACCGGAGTTCTATGTAATCCACGCTCCGCCTACAACGACGTCATCGGCGTAGAAAACGGCAGCTTGACCTGGAGTGATGGCGCGCTGCGGTTGATCGAAGGTCACGAGAACCTCGTCCGGCGCAATCATCTGGAGCACGGCTGGAGCGCCTTCGTGTCGATGGCGAATTTTCACCGAGACGCGCATAGGCTCGCGCAGGTCTTCAACGGAGATAAGGTTAAGTCGCCGACCACGCAGGGCCCGCGAATAAAGATGTTCGTCGCCGCCAACCACAACTTGCTTATCGGCCCCGTTGATCTGGATTACATAGAGCGGCGATCCCGTGGCGACACCCAGGCCCTTGCGCTGGCCCACCGTGAAATTGTGAATGCCACCGTGTTCGCCGATTACTTCTCCGCTCGCCGTTACCAACTCACCGGCCGTATCGGGTAAAGACTCGCCGCTCTCAGCCAGGTAGGCATCGATGAAGCGCTTGTAATCGCCGCCTGGGACAAAACAGATCTCCTGCGAATCGGATTTCTCGGCCAGCGCCAGGCCATGCTTGCGGGCAAGTTCGCGAACCTCGGGCTTCGTCATGTCGGCCAGAGGGAAAAGTGTGCGGCTAAGCTGCTCCTGAGTGAGGCCGAAGAGAAAATAAGTCTGGTCTTTACTACGGTCGGCTGGGCGCTTGAGCAGCCAGCGACCGCGGGAGTCGTCATATTCAACCCGGGCGTAGTGGCCGGTGGCAACGCAATCGGCTCCAATCTGCTGCGCGACGACGAGCAACTGATCGAACTTCAAGTGATTGTTGCAGAGGCTGCAGGGGATGGGCGTGCGGCCGGAAAGGTATTCGGCCACGAAGGGACGCACCACATCGCGCTCGAAGCGCTCTTCATGATTGACCACATAGTAAGGAATACCGATGTGCTCGGCCACGCGTCGGGCGTCATAGACGTCGTCGAGCGAGCAACAGCGGCCGGTCACAGCCTTCGGCATCCCCTCATGCCCTGACAGCCTCCGCTGGTTCCAGAGCTGCATGGTCAGGCCAATGACGTTGTGCCCCTCGGCGCGCATCATGGCCGCGACGGTGGAGGAATCCACACCGCCCGACATGGCTACGGCGATCGTCTGGGGAATTGACATTCTAAAAAGTAACGGTTTATCGCTTGTGCGTTGGCGATAATTCACGGAGCCGCGCGACAGCCTCCGGCACCAGCGCCAGCGCGAAGTCGATATCTGCAGCCGTATTCCGCTTGCCCAGACTGAAGCGGATGCTGGAACGAGCTCTGCCGGCCGGCAAGCCCATGGCAATCAGCACATGCGACGGTTCAATCGCTCCCGACGAACACGCGGCGCCTGTGGAAACTGCAAGGCCCTTTAGATCGAGCGAGATGACCATCGCCTCGCCTTCGATGTAATCGAAGTAGATATTCGTTGTATTCGGCACGCGCGGAGCGCCCTCGCCGTTCACTCCAGCTTCTTCAGCTTGGGCAAGAATTCCCTGCTCGAGACGATCACGTAATACAGCCATTTTCTTATCGTCACCGCCCTCAAAGCCTTGTATTGCCAGCTCGGCGGCCTTACCCAGGGCCACGATTCCGGGAACATTCTCGGTACCAGCGCGTCGCGAGCGCTCGTGTCTTCCGCCGTAGAACAGTGGTTGCAGATGAGTACCTTTGCGAACATAAAGCGCGCCCACGCCCTGAGGGGCATGCATCTTGTGGCCTGAAATCGACAGCGCATCGCAGGCCATTCTCTTCAGGTCAATCGGAACTTTGGCGGCAGCCTGCACTGCGTCTAAGTGGAAATAAATCTCGGCCTCCTCGGCAATCTTTCCGATCTCGTCGACCGGCTGCAGCACTCCGGTTTCGTTGTTGGCCATCATGACCGAGATTAGCTTCGTATGAGGGCGCAACGCGCGGCGCACATCATCGGGATCTACCAGGCCGCGGCCATCCACGGGGAGATACGTTATTTCGCAACCGGCTTCCTCGAGATGATTGCAGCTGTGCAGCACAGCATGGTGCTCGATACTTGAGGTAACAACGTGATCGCCGGCGCTGGCTAAGCCGGCAACAGCCAGATTGTCGCTCTCGGTCCCGCCACTGGTGAATACGATTTCCGCCGGACCACAACCCAACAACGATGCCACCGAGTCACGCGCCCGCTCTACCGCAGCACGGGCTTCCTGGCCGTGATGGTGGATCGACGAAGCGTTGCCAAAATGCTCGCCCAAATAGGGTCGCATGGCTTCGAGCACCTCGGGCAGAACCGGCGTGCTAGCGTTATTGTCGAGATAAATGCGGCGCATCACCTTTTCATTCTACCTGCTTTCCTCCGGTAACTCAGTCAATCGATCGCGCCAAAAGGCGCTCTTTCCAGAACCGCCCTTGACTCCGGCCGATCAATTCGATCAGCGTTTTTCGATCGAGACGTAGCGATTGGGATAATCCGGCCCCAGATATTCCGCTCGCGGCCGAATCAGGCGGTTGTCATCGAGTTGCTCAATGACGTGTGCAGCCCAACCGCTGATTCGCGAGACGGCAAATAGAGGGGTAAATAGATCTACGTCGATACCCAGCGTATGGTAGGTGGAAGCGGAGTAAAAGTCGACATTCGCGTTGAGTTTCTTTTCCGCTCTTACGAACTGCTCAATTTTTTCCGACATCTCGTACCACTGCGGTTGTCCGCTGGACTCGCCCAAGTCACGCGACATGACGCGCAGATGCGTGGCCCGGGGATCTTCCGTGTGATACACGCGATGGCCAAAGCCAGGAATCTTCTTCTTCTGTGCAAGCATGTTACGTGCATATTCGATGGGATCCCACTTCTCGCGTTCAATCGCCTCGAGAATGCGGAAGACGGCTTCGTTTGCTCCCCCGTGAAGCGGTCCTTTCAAGGCACCAATGGCCGAGGTAATTGCCGAATGCATGTCCGACAAAGTCGCAGCAGTCACGCGCGCCGCGAATGTGGAAGCATTTAGTTCATGGTCGGCGTGCAGGATGAGAGCGATATCGAGCGCGCGCTCGGCCGTGGCAGACGGCTTGGAGCCGTTCAATTGCAGCAAAAAGTTGGCCGAGTGCGAGATGGATCGGTCGGCTTCAACAACGGGCTTACCTTTCCGAATCCGGTCGTAGGCTGCGACGATCATGGCGACCTGCGACGTCAGCCGGATGGCCTTGCGTACATTGGCTTCGTGATCATTGTTTTTCTCGTCGGCGTCATAGAAGGACAGCGCCGAAACCGCAGTACGCAGCACATCCATGGGAAGAGCAGTCCGGGGTGTATCCCGAAGAAACTGGATAATCCCTGGATCAAGATGACGTTCCTTGGCCAGTCGGCTACGAAGATCTATCAGTTCGCTGCGATTCGGCAACCGCCCGAACCAAAGCAGGTAGCAGGTTTCCTCAAAAGTCGAATGCTCGGCGAGTTCGTGAACGTCTATGCCCCGGTAAGCAAGGACGCCGCGGTCGCCATCGATATAACAAATTTTGGAGGTTGTGGCTACGATGCCTTCCAGTCCCTTAGTCGTAGGAGTGTTAATCACGCTAGGCATAGTGTCTCGCTCAAGATTGAAAACCGTTGCGGGACCGCTTGGGGCGCGCGGATTGCAACTTTCTTCTTTTATACGCCAAAACGCGCTTGCCTACCAAGGCAGGCGGGTTCATCGGTCAGGCGGGCCAAATCGCCAAAGCAGTTTTGCTCAGTATCTGCTGCTGTAGTCTCTCCGCTAGCGGCAAGGCGCGAAATTCCTCCAGATTCTCTTTGATATCGGGCACACCCGGACCCGGCCAATCGGTGCCGAACAGGGTCTTGTGGGCAATCTCTTCCAGGCGCGGGAAGTAATTATGCAAGGTTCTTGGCGGGATGCCGCTGATATCAAGATAGACATTCGGATGGCGGCGAACGAGAAAGAACGCCGTCTGCATCCAGAGCGGACGTCCACCGTGCGCAAGAAGGATTCTCAGCTTGGGGAAGTCGACGGCGACGTCATCCACATGCATGGGATCTCCATATTTGTTGCGCGCTCCGGGAAAAATCGACGTTCCCGTGTGAAACATTACTGGCACGGTGTTCGCCTCTGCCGCCCGGTAAATGATTTCCAGCTCCTTAACTCCGTGCAGATAGTCGTTGGGGAACAAAAGCTGGTGCGGGGGATGGATCTTGATCATGCGGATTCCAAGCCGGAGCAACTGTTCCATATCGGCGAGAACGTTCGTCGTGTGCCGCGGATGCAGGCTGCCGCATGACAGCAGGCGCTTGGGATCTTCTTTGACGTAGTCCGCAATGAATTGATTCACCCCGTTGGTGAAACCGATCACCTCGGGCGCCACATAGTTAATGAGGACGGCACGGTCGACACTGCACGCATCCAGATACTTCAAGAAGGCCTTGGGCGAGCGGCAGAACTCGACAATCTGGTCGAAATTCGGCCGCTTCTCTTTCATCAGTTTCAGCGCCTGAGGTTTGAGCATTTCCATCGGCTCAATGTGGACGTGGCAGTCGGTGATCATTCGATAGCTCCCAACTGGTCAGCGCCGCTCACGGAGAAGTCGTTCATTTTAGGTTTTCGGTGCTCGCTATGCGGAGGGCTAATAGTGAACTTACTTGCGGTGCGCGTCAACCTTCACTTCTGTACACTGAAACGTTCGCGTCTACACGTCTGGACCAAGCGTCAATTCCGCCACGCATCGACTGCGCCTTCTCGAACCCTTGTTGCCGCAACCAGGCGGTCACATTCATTGACCGAACTCCATGATGGCAAATCACTACGATGTGTTCTTCCGGATCAAGCTCCTGATGGGCGCAAGCGGGAACATCACCCATAGGAATCAGCTTGGCTCCGTCCATGTGCGCCGTGGCGAACTCCCACGGCTCTCGCACGTCGAGCAGCGTGAACTCCTCGCCCTGGTCGAGCTTTATCTTCACTTCCTCAGGTGTGATCTCGTAATCCATACGCTGCTTACTTCCCTGCCCACCTGGGCTGGCGTTTCTCCATGAACGCGCAGATACCCTCCCGCGCGTCGGATGTTTTCATCAACTCTTCCAGATAGATTTTCTCAGCTCTCGCCAAACCCTTGTCGAAGTGTATGGCGTCCCAGGCATAGACAGCCTTCTTTGTCACCGCTAGCGCAGCAGGGCTCATTCTGGAAACTGCCTGCACCGTGCTCTCGATCGCAGCTGCCAGCTCCTCTTCCGGGAAAGCGCGGTTCACCAGCCCGATCTCCGCCGCTTCTGCTCCGCTGATCGTTCGTCCGGTAAAGATCAATTCCGCGGCCCGCTTCTGCCCAACCAGTGCAGGCAGCGCCGCGCAGGCCACCGGTGGATAGCAGCCCAGATTGATCTCCGGAAATCCCCAGCGTGCGGAGGCAGCGGTATAAACGATGTCACAAACCATGGCGAGTTCCGCGCCACCACCAAGACAATTTCCATGCACCGCGGCGATCGTGACTTTCCTGGTAGCGACCAAACCACGGATCACAGTGTGGAACTTCAGCAGCATCGCTTCGACTTTGTCAGGGGTGTGGGCAGCCACATCGACGCCAGCGGAGAAAGCCGTACCCTCGCCGCTCAGCACGATCAGTGAAACTTGGGAACGCGCCTCGATGTCTACCAGAGTCTGCGCCAACTCCTCCATCATGGGGATATCGATCACGTTCAAAGGGGGATTGCGCAAGGCGATTCGAACCAGGGAAGAGCTACGGTCAATGGTCAGTCGAGCGAATTTAGACTCCACGGCAGCTGTCCTACAGATTGATAGCCGATTTTCGGACTTCGCCGATGCTGGCTAGTGGATCGCGGGCACCGGCTTTCTCAGCAATCCACTTCTTTTCGTTGGCAATGATTTCCAGTAGAAGTTTCTGGTCTTCCTGAGACGGCATGTTGTCTTTTAGATGTTCTTCGTAGGCTCGGTCGTCGAGCGGTGCGCCGGTCTGCGCGTGGAACTTCTGCCCCTTCCATCGCCCGATTTCACGATTGAACTTGATATCCGGGGCATAAAGCTTCGGCTGTCCGGCCTTCAACGAACCGTTAAAGCGCTCGATCAGACCCGCGACTTCGTTGCGATAGAGATTCCGGTTGTAATCGTTCAGATCGTCGAGGTCTGGAGGTTGGCCGTTCTTAGGCTCATCGTAGCGGCCTTTTACTCCCCAAACGTAGGCCCAATGCGCCGACGAAGAATGATCCGTGCCGAACAAATCGTACGAACTGGAAATCCACTTATTGAGATATTTTTGAATCAGCCAACCCGGAACGATCCCCGCCTCCACGATGCGGCGCAGGCCGTCGTTTCCGGTGCCCATGTGGAAGGCCTCTTCGCGCAGCATATAGGACATCGACCGTCCCAGGGGTGCAAAGGCTGAATATTTCAGCATCTGCAGCTGGAATTTTCCGTCGCGATCGACGAAGTCTGTGTAGGTAAAGAAATCCATCCAGTTGTCGACATCCACATTGAACGCGCCCAATAGCCGCTTGTTATCGAAGGCTCGCCGCTCCAGCATCTTCCGCGCCTCGACTTTGCCGGAATAACCAAAGTGATCCACCAGCAGAGCGCACATCTGCCAGCCATGCCGCATCTCTTCGATCATGACGCGGGTTATGGCGCGGCGATCCCAGTCCGTGGGCGCATTCTCGAGCAGGTTGCGCTGCTGCTCGACGCTGGCAAACTCAGTGTCGCCCTGATACACGATCATGTTCATCAACGCATCGCGCATCTGCTGTGTAGGAATTTGGCGCAGATTCTCCCATTTACGGCGCCCCTTGTACGAACCGAATTCGATTTCTTCCGTATCGATCGCACCGTAAAGGGTGTCGAAATGGAAGGCTTCGATGTCGTTCGTATTGACGCCGATATCTTTGCGCCAATCGTTGAACATCCCGATCCAATCGCTGAAGGTTCCGATTTTTGCTACTTTTCCTGGCATAGAAATCCCATTCAGTGCTCCAACTACTTTGCTTTGAAAACCGCCGGTCGTTTTTCCACGTACGCAGCCAAACCTTCCTTCGCATCTTCGCTCTGGAAGAGAATTTGCTGATTCTCGCGCTCCACCGCTAGCGCTGATTCCATGGGAATCTCCCATCCGGTCTGCACCGCGCGCTTGATGCGTCCCACAGCCTTGGCCGCTTTGTTCGGCGGACAGAACTGTTTGGCGTACTCCATTATGTTTTCCATGAAGCCATCGCGCTCGTAAATGTCGTTGATGATGCCGAGTTCCTGCGCTTCTTCAAACGAGAAGGTGTTGCCCGTGACCATCAGTTCGATGGCCTTGCTCTTGCCCACCAGCCGCGACAGGCGCTGCGTTCCGCCAGTCCCGGGAAGCACACCGAGATTTACTTCTGGCAAACCGATCTTGCCCGCATCCTTGCGTGCGATGCGAATGTCAGCGGCCATCGCAATTTCCAGTCCGCCGCCCACGCAGTGGCCATTGATGGCCGCGATCACCAGCTTCGGAGTGTGTTCCAGGCGCAGCAGCATTTCGTTGGCGTGCAGGCAAAAGTAATATTTGAAAGTCGGATCGACGCTGGAAAGCATCTTGATGTTCGCCCCGGCTGAGAAAAACTTATCGCCAGCTCCAGTAAGCAAAATGACGTAGACGTCGTTGTCCATGCGCGCGCGCAAGATAGCCTCATCCAGCTGCCGGTTCATCTCGTACGTATAGGTGTTCGCTGGGGGATCACACATCTCGATGACCGCTACGCCACCGTCGGTGCGGTAGTTGACAAGCTGTTTAGTAGTTTCTCCGGTCGCTGGCTGCATCGTGGTCGCCATGTTCGTTGCTCCTTCGAATATGTTTGTAATTCTAAGTGATCTTTTCCTGTCCCACGAATTCCGTCCTGGTCCAGTAAGCAAAGATGGTCATTTCCGGCTTTTGCCAGGCATCACACCACGCAGAAAAATGTCTGCCATCTCACGGGAAATATGCTCAGCGTCGGCATCGACCCGCGGGTTATGCCAGGTGTAGATCCAATTCATCATGCCAAACAGGCTCAGAACCGCGATGCGCGTGGAGAACTGTAATGACCGACTCTCTTTCAGTTCGTCCAGCAGCCCCACGCAAACGCGGTAGTACTCCCGCTTGATAGCTGCAACTTCCGAAGCGAAACCATTGTTTAGCGCGTCCGCCTCATGTGAGAGCACCTTCATGGCCGCCGGGTTAGCCAGAAAATATTCCAGGTGATTCAGTATGAAGATACGAATCCGCTGTTCTGGATCGGTCACACCTTCCAAGCGTCCTCTTAGCCGCTGCACGATGGTGCTGAAAGTATGCTTCTGTATGAGAAAGAGCAAACCCTCCTTGGATTCGAAGTAGTAATAAAGCCCGGCCAGCGACATTCCGCTGGCGCGCGAAAGCTCGCGCATGGAAGCGCCCTCGTATCCTTTCTCGCAGAAAACGTTGGTGGCGTGGGTGAGAATCTCCGCGAGTCGCCTGTCAAAGCGTGTGCCCGGCGCGGGCGTGGCATGATGCCGTTGCGGGGAAACTCGCATGGCTGAAGCGCTTGCCATAGGTGAATGGATAATTCGAACGTTCGTTCGAACCAAGTATACGAGGATGTGACGTTGATCACAAGGGACAGTTCAAGTTTCGAGGATAGCTCAACTAAGGAGGCTTTAGACTGGCGCCGGAATCAGTTCCTCACATCCGCTAGCAGTCGCTCTACTTCATCTTTCAATTCACCCGTCAGCGGCAAGAGCGGTAGCCGGACTGGGCCACCGAAGTAGCCATTGAAGTCCATCGCGTATTTCACCCCGGAGATGCCCAGGTCGCCTATAGCGCGTTGCGAGGCGCGAATAATACGCTCCTGCTTCAGTCTCGCCAATTCGGCATCGCCTTCTTTCCAGGCAGCGTAGATTTCATAGCAAGACGTTGGCGCAAAACACGCGAAGGCGAGAATTGCCCCCACCGCTCCAACTTCCAGGGACGCGTACAGTTTGTCCGCTGCTCCCACCATCACCTGGAATCCCACTTCCTTCTGGCGGGTCTTCATCTTGCCGACAACAGTAACAGCTGATGACGAAGGTTTCGCCTGGGCGGGCGACCCGCTCGAAGTTGCAATGGAAACCAGTTCCCCACCCTCTGCGCTCGAGCCCGCGGTCGCAGCCGCGAGCATGCGTGGCGTAACCGCCGCAAATGTCTCGGTCACGGTAACGCTGCGCTGGATGTGACGAGTACCCGCGACCATCCTGCGGACTTTTTCCACGTCGCCGCCGGATTCTTTGATGCCAATCACATTTGGATGGTCCGCCAGTTCAATCACGAGTTCGGCGGGAATGTCGTAAGCGGTGCCCTGCGGGAAGTTGTAAATGATCACTGGCAGCGGCGAGCGATCGGCCACGGTGCGATAAAACGCCAAAATGTTGGCGGGCTGCATCTGCTTCTTGTAGTAATGCGGCGTGCGCACCATGGCCACGTCGTAGCCCAGTTCGGCGGCGTACTCGGTTAAGCGCAACGTGTCGATGGCGGACTCGATGCCCGTCCCCGCGATGAGAACTTTGTTGGGCGCAGCCGCCTCCCGCGCAGATTTCAGCACATCGCGCCGCTCCTGGTCGGAAAGCAGGATGGCCTCGCCCGTCGAGCCCAGCACGACGCTGCCAGCGCAGGGAGTGCGCGAGTAGCGCTCAACGTTGCTCTGGAGCTTTTTGAAGTACACCTTGCCGTCGGGATAGAACGGCGTGGTGACGGGAGGAAAAATGCCGTGAAGTAACATGGGAAGCCTCGCAACCAGTATCGCATGCGATACGCGGCTCTGATCCGTTTTACCGGCTTTTGACTACTCTATCCGCGTGTAACTGCTGCAGTGCCCGTATGTTCACTTCGCCACGTTGCAGCGCCGCGATGCCTTCCGCAGCCGCACGTGCGGCCGAAAGCGTAGTGATGGTGGGAATGCGAGCTGTCACTGCGGCGCGCCGGATCGCTTTCTCGTCAAACCACGGCTCGAGGCCGGTGGGAGTGTTTACGATGAGATGAATGCGCTGGCCCTTGATGAGATCGACGACGTTGGGACGTCCCTCTTTTACCTTGTAGACGCGTTCGACTCTCATGCCTGCGGCTTCGATCACGTCTGCCGTGCCCGAAGTGCCGACCAGCTTGAAACCCATATCCACGAACTTGCGGGCGACTTCGGCCACGTGACGCTTGTCGTGGTCGGTCACGCTGATGAATACCGTTCCTTGCGTCGGGAGCTTCTGTCCCGCGGCCAACTGCGCCTTGCCGAAGGCTTCGCCGAAGCTGTCGCCCACGCCCATTACTTCGCCCGTGGATTTCATTTCCGGCCCGAGCACGGTATCGACGCCGGGAAACTTGTTCCAGGGGAAAACGGGGGATTTCACGTAGTAGCAGCTTCCGGTATCGAGATCGGAGCCGCGCTCGATGTTTTCTGGTAGGAACTCCCGTAGCTTGCGTCCGGTCATCAGCCGCGCCGCGATTTTCGCCATCGGCACGCCGGTGGCCTTCGAAACATAAGGCACCGTGCGCGAAGCCCGCGGGTTCACTTCCAGCACGTAGACTTTTCCACCCTCTGCGCCATTGCCCGACGAGCTTCCATCACCGCGCGGGATGGCGAATTGAATATTCATCAGCCCGACTACCTTCAGCGCACGCGCCAGCCTGAAGGTATAGTCGCGCATGTGATCAAGCAGCGGCTGCGGAATATCGACGGCGGGAAGCACGCACGAAGAATCGCCGGAGTGAATACCAGCCTCCTCGATGTGCTGCATGATTCCGCCAATCACCACGTCTTCTCCGTCGGAGAGCGCGTCCACGTCCACTTCAATCGCATTTTCGAGAAAGTGATCGATCAACACCGGACGGTCGTGCGAATACTCAACCGCTTCCTTCATGTATCGCGCAACGGATTTCTCATCGTAGGCAATCACCATGGCGCGCCCACCCAGCACGTAGGAAGGCCGCACCACCACGGGATAGCCGACTTGCTTTGCGCCCTCGAGCGCTTCTTCCAGAGACGTGGCCATCATGCCAGCGGCCTGAGGAATGTTGAGTTCCTGCAGCAGCTTGTTAAAGTGCTTGCGATCTTCAGCGAGATCAATCGACTCCGGAGAGGTACCGATAATATTCACGCCCGCGGCCTTAAGCGGCAAAGCCAGGTTCAGCGGCGTCTGCCCGCCGAACTGCACAATCACGCCTACGGGCGCACCCTTCGAAGCCTCATGCTGATAAATCGCCCACACATCCTCAAACGTGAGAGGTTCAAAGTAGAGGCGATCACTGGTGTCGTAATCGGTCGAGACGGTCTCCGGATTGCAGTTGATCATGATCGTCTCGTAGCCATCTTCGTGCAGCGCGAACGAGGCGTGACAGCAGCAGTAGTCGAACTCAATTCCCTGCCCGATTCGGTTGGGCCCGCTGCCTAAGATGATGATCTTCTTTTTGTCCGTCGGCGCAGCTTCGTCTTCATCTTCGTAGGTCGAGTAAAGATAGGGCGTGAAGCTTTCGAACTCCGCGGCGCACGTGTCTACGCGCTTATACACCGGCAATATGCCGTGTTTCTTGCGGAGGTGCCGCACTTTCTCCTGCCCCTCGAGCCGCCAAACGTTGGCCAGCCGACCGTCGGAGAAGCCCATGCGCTTGGCCTCGCGTAGCACTGCGGGAGGAATCGACTCCATTGGATGTTTCTCCAGCTCAAGCTGCATGTCATTAATTTCTTTGAGCTGGTAAAGGAACCACGGATCCATCGAGGTCATCTTCGCGATCTGCTTGACCGTGTGCCCTTGCCGCAGAGCGTACTGCACGTAGGCCAGCCGCTCCGGATGCGGCGTGACCAGCCGCTGCGTCAGAATCTTCGGCTCGATCTTGTCTGCGCCGACGCGCCTTCCGGTATCGAGCGAGCGAATACCTTTCATCAACGCTTCCTTGAAGGTGCGCCCGATCGCCATCACTTCGCCCACCGACTTCATCTGCACGCCAAGGTTTTCGTCGGCTCCGGGAAACTTTTCAAACTGCCACTTCGGAATTTTCACGACGACGTAGTCGAGCGTCGGCTCGAAGCACGCGGGAGTCTTACGGGTAATGTCATTGGGGATTTCGTCCAGCGTGTAGCCCACGGCAAGCTTCGCCGCAATCTTCGCGATCGGGAATCCTGTGGCCTTGGAGGCCAGCGCCGACGAGCGCGAGACGCGCGGGTTCATCTCGATCACCACCATGCGCCCAGTCTCAGGATTCACTCCAAACTGAATGTTCGAGCCGCCCGTGTCCACGCCGATCTCGCGAATCACCGCGATGGACGCATCGCGCATGGCTTGGTACTCGCGGTCCGTCAGCGTCTGCGCCGGCGCTACAGTGATCGAATCGCCCGTGTGCACGCCCATAGGATCAAAGTTCTCGATCGAGCAGATGATGATGACATTGTCTTTGGTGTCGCGCATTACCTCGAGCTCGAATTCTTTCCATCCCAGCACCGACTCTTCAATCAGCGCCTCGTGCACGGGGGACATATCCAAACCGCGCGTGAGCACCTCAAGCAACTCTTCGCGGTTGTAGGCGATGCCGCCGCCGGAACCTCCCAGCGTGAACGATGGGCGCACGATCACCGGAAAGCCGATCTTGCCCGCGAATTCCAGCCCGTCTTTTGTGCTGTTAACCAGGGCCGACTTCGGGACATCAAGGCCGATCTTCTGCATCGCGTCTTTGAAGAAAAGACGATCTTCGGCCTTCTTGATTGCCGCGACGTTCGCACCAATCAGGCTTACGTTGTATTTCTCAAGAACGCCTCCATCGGAAAGTTCAATCGCCAGGTTGAGCGCCGTCTGGCCGCCGACAGTAGGCAACACAGCAAAACCCGCGCCCGGAGAAAGCTCCCGCTCGATGCGGATGATCTCTTCCAGATACTCGAGCGTCATGGGCTCGATGTAGGTGCGGTCGGCGATCTCCGGGTCGGTCATGATGGTGGCCGGATTGGAGTTCGCTAGCACGACTTCAAAGCCCTCAGACTTGAGCGCCTTGCAAGCCTGCGTGCCGGAATAATCAAACTCTGCCGACTGACCGATGACGATGGGCCCGGAGCCCAGGATCAGGATTTTCGAGATGTCAGTGCGTTTGGGCATTTAATCTTCTGTGCACCAATCAATTTCCAAACTTTGTGTGATACCCCTTCTTGCTAACCTCCGCTCCGCATGCCTTGATTGAGAGTTTGACGTCAAGTGGTTGGTTACAAGTCTTGCTCGACTTAGAACTTGTAACCTTTACGGGCCAAAAGACGTGCCAGTCCTCTGATTTTGTGGTCAAGTTATATTCCCCCTTAGGCACCGGAGCGAACCTGAAATTGCCTTTCGCATCGGCGTGAGCTTCTGCGGCGACGCGCTCATTGCTGACAAGTTGCAGTTCCACGTCTGCTACGAACTCACCTGAGGGATCGAATACATGGCCACAGACGACCGCCGCTCGGACCGGGTTCTTAGGTGCCACACACGTATCAGCGCTAAGCGGCACCACAAGAAAAATCGCTGTCAGAGCGATGGATACTGTTCTCACCCTTTCCACTCCTCCATCATCTTCACAAAATCCTTGAACAGATAATGCGAATCATGCGGCCCGGGCGCGGCTTCCGGGTGATATTGCACGCTGAACAGCGGCAGATTCCGATGCCGCAAGCCTTCCAAGGTTGCGTCGTTCAGATCAATGTGCGTCAATTCAACTTCGCTCTGAGCCAGCGAATCCGGGTCCACCGCAAAGTTGTGGTTGTGCGCGGTGATCTCAATCTTCCCGGTCTTCAACTGTTTCACGGGATGGTTCCCGCCGTGATGTCCAAATTTCAGTTTGAAGGTTTTCCCGCCGAGCGCGATGCCGACTAGTTGATGGCCCAGACAAATGCCAAAGATCGGCTGTCGTCCCATCAACCGCCGGATCGAATCCACGGCATACGTACAGGGCTCGGGATCGCCCGGACCATTCGAGAGAAAAACTCCGTCGGGCTTCAGCGCGAGGACATCTTCCGCCAGGGTCTGCGCCGGAACCACCGTTACCCGACATCCTTCGCCTCGTAACTTACGCATAATGTTATGTTTGATACCGAAATCGTAAGCTACTACATGAAAGCGTGCGGGTTCGTCTTTGACCCCCACCATAGCCACCGGCTCGTGGGAGCGTTCGCCCACTTCCCACACGTAAGGGTTCTTGGTGCTCACCACTTTCGCCAAGTCTGTCCCGTCCATTTTCGGGATCGAGTTCGCTTTGGCTACTAACTTCTCCGCATCACTCTCGAGAGTCGAGACTACGCCGCGCATCACGCCGTGATCGCGCAGATGCCGCACCAGTGACCGCGTATCGATATCCGAAAGCACGGGCACTTTGAACTGTTCGAGATACTCCTCGGTCACCTGCGATGAGCGCCAATTCGAACTCACCTTCGAGAACTCGCGTACGACCAAGCCTTCGATCCAGGGACGGGTCGCTTCGTTGTCTTCGTGGTTGGTGCCGTAATTGCCGATCTGAGGATTGGTCAGGACAACAATCTGTCCTGAATAGGAGGGATCGGTGAAGATTTCCTGGTAACCAGTGATGGAAGTATTAAAAACGACTTCGCCGTAGCATTCGCCTTTGGCGCCGTAGCCTTTGCCTCGGAAGACTCGCCCGTCTTCCAGCGCAAGGATAGCCTGCATTCTCGCTCCAATGTGTGGATTTGAAGGATTTTATCAGGGATTGCGGTCAGGACCAAGCATGGAACGCGGCTTAGATGTGGAAATCTCGCTCAGATGGCGAGTTAAACAAGAAACGGAAAGAAGGTCTACCGCACCGGCCCCAGCTTGTCCATCGGCCAGTACCCGAACACGGCCTTGCCGTAGATATAGCTCTGATTAACTGGACCGAAGTCGCGGCTGTCATTCGACATCGACCGATGATCTCCGAGCACCAGATAGCAGTTCGGCGGCACGACGGTCTCGGGATACCATCGTGTATCCGCATAGGCGGGCGGAACATAGTCCTCATCCAGCGCTTCGCCGTTCACGTAGACCTGCCCGCCGTCGATACGGACGCGATCTCCGGCCACGCCAATCACGCGCTTGATATAGCTCTTCGAAGGATCGCGCGGATAACGGAACACGACGATATCTCCGCGTGAGATGGGCTCCAGCCGGTAGACGAACTTGTTGACAAAGATTCGCTCCTGGTCTTCCAGCGACGGCATCATGCTGGTGCCTTCCACCTTTACCGGCTGGTAGATGAATACGATGATGAATGCCGAGATGGCCAGCGAAAGGATCAGATCACGCAACCAAACTCCCAGCCCCGGACGCAAGCGAACCCCTCCCTCTGGTGCTCCGCCGACTGCTGCCGACGGAAGCTTCTGGTCTGTTCTGCTTTGCTGCTCTGTGCCTTGCGCCTGTGCCATGCGTTTCCCTATTGTATACAGATCACGCCCTCCGTTTCGCTGCCTTTATTACTTGGTTTCGGCCCTCTCGCCGCCGTTCAAAAAGCAGGTTAGAATGTAGAAGCCTTAGGAGACGCTATGCCCGAGACCCGATTCCTTCGACGCAAGCTTGTGCACCGTGCGCTCGCCCTAGCCTTGCTTTTGTTGGTAACCTTGACGATGACTTCTCTGTGGGCAACTCCTCAGCTAGAAGAAGGCACCGGTATTCCCGCGTACAACGATGGTCCTCCGCCGAAAGGGGCCAAGCTCCCTCCCGTCCTCACCAAGGACCAACTTTGGGGAGCGGACGCTCAGTATCCCTACCAAACTCATGCCTATGAGCTGGCTGCGAAGATTCCGGTCATCCTGCACCAGCAGCCCTGCTATTGCTTCTGCGACCGCATGGGGCACAACAGCCTCCATAGCTGTTTTGAGAACACGCACGGAGCCCGATGCGCTACCTGTTTGAAGGAACTTTATTATTCTTACAAGCAACACGAAGCTGGGAAAACCGCAACCCAGATTCGGGCCGGCATTGTCAAGGGCGAGTGGAAGCAGATTGATCTCGAAGCAGCCGCGACAATGAACTAGTGGCTAGTCCCACGTCCCGAGCAAAGAGATATATCGCCTAACTGTCTACGAGACCGTTGCTCACTCGGTACTCGCGACTCGGGACAATCTCCCTGCCAATTGCCCTACACCCGAGCTTTGAGTGATACTTGAGAATCAGTTCTTCGAGGTTCATGCTAAGGAGTACCTATTACGACGAGCACAGGAAAAATTCTTCACATGGCTCAAAAGGCTAATCCCAAGAAATCTTCTATTGCGGACGATCCGCGAGTCTCTCAAGCCTTGCAAAATTACGAGGCCGGCCTGCGTGCTTTACAGGAACACAAGTTCGACAAAGCCAAGCCGATGTTTCAAAAGGTTCTCGCCGGAGGGAGCAAGGAGCTAGCGGACCGAGCGGCAATCCATCTCAGCATCTGCAACCAACATTTGGAGCGCTCAACCACAACCCAGTTCAAGACAATCGAAGAGCACTTCGATTACGCGGCCTCCCTCATGAATGTCGGAGACTACGTAACCGCCCGCGAGCATATCGAAAAACTCGTTCAGCAGGCACCTAAGACTGATTTCGTTATCTATGGGCTGGCGGCGCTCGATTGTCTCACTGGTCACGTTGAAGATTCGCTCAAGCATCTCGACGAAGCCCTTCGGTTGAATGCCAGCTTGCGCTACCAGGCGCGCAATGATACGGATTTCCATAACCTCGCCGAAGATCCTCGTTTCACCGAGCTCTTGTACCCGGATCCCGCGGCCGATCTTTCGTCGCCGGAAGGCGCCTTTCGGGAAGACGAGTCTTATTAGTCAGAACCGATAATCGAGACTCACCCGATGGAAACCAAAATCTCAGAACTGTTGACCTTGGAGAAAGCTACGCGCGAGCGTGGTCTCCGCGTCGTCGCCATAGGTGGGGGTACCGGACTCTCTACTTTGCTCAAGGGGCTCAAGCGCTTCGCTCTCACTCCCACCGAGATGGCTGCCGCCCGGCCTGATACGCCGATCATTCGAGACCTCTGCGCCGTCGTCACCGTCAGCGATGACGGTGGTTCCAGCGGTCGACTGCGCAAGGAACTGAACATGCTGCCGCCGGGCGATATCCGCAATTGCATTGTCGCCCTGAGCGAAGATGAAGCTCTTCTCTCGCAACTCTTTCAGCACCGCTTCAATAGAGGCTCAGGCCTTGAGGGTCATAGCTTCGGTAATTTGTTCCTGGCCGCACTGACTTCCATCACTCATGACTTCTCCGAAGCGGTGCGCCTCTCTTCAGAGATCCTGCTCACGCGGGGTCACATTCACCCGGCCACCACATCGAACATCGAGTTGGAAGCTTTGATGGAAGACGGTACTCGAGTCCGCGGTGAAACCAAGATCACTGCCAGCAAAGTTCGTATAAAAGAGCTTTTCCTTGTTCCCGTCGATGTAGATCCCTTGCCACAAACCCTCGACGCCATCGCCCGCGCTGACATCATCAGCATAGGTCCCGGCTCCCTGTTCACCAGCCTGATTCCTAATCTGCTGGTGCATGGCATCGCCGATGCCATTGTCAATTCGCCCGCAACCAAGGTCTATATTTGCAACCTGATGACGCAGGCGAATGAAAGCCTGGGCCTCACCGCGGCAGATCACATCGGCGCTCTCAACCGGCACGCCGGTCGACAGATTTTCGATTACGCTCTGATCAACCGCACGCCCGTTTCCGCGGAGCTCAAGGCGAAGTACGCCCTTGAAGGCGCCTGCCAGATCGTCGCCGACCTCGAGGCCATCGAAGCCCTGGGAGTGATCCCGGTTCTCGGGGACTATCTGGAAGAAGCCGGCGTCGCCCGGCACAACACAGCTCGTGTCGCCAGCGACCTGGTGCAGCTCGGATCTCGGCCGACGAGCATGGATCGCAGGCTCCGGCCTGGCGTAAGGCAGTAGTCACCATCTGCGGCTTGCTTCTTTCCGACGGTCTTCCCCACGCACTTCGCATTCGCTAGAATGTCCAGATATGAAATCGATCGGAATATCTCTGAATCGGCAATTGAAGAGAGCCAGAAAACACCAGATGGTTCGCTACGGTCTTTTAATTCTGGCCATTGTCGGTGTTGTGGAGGCGCAGCGGGACAAAGGAGAAGATCCAACTGCCACTCTGAATTTTCTCGTGATCAAGGACGATAACGGCAAACCGGTGCGTAGCGCCGCCGTGATTATGCATCCTGTCAGCGCGAGTGGCAAGCAAAGCAGGGGCGACCTCGAATTGAAAACTGACGCCGATGGCAAGACCAGCTTTGACGGCGTCCCCTACGGCATGCTGCGGGTGCAGGTTCTGGCGTCTGGATTCCAGACTTTCGGCGAAGACTATGATGTAAATAAGGCCAAGTTGGATCTCACTATTAAGCTAAAACGTCCTCAAGGTCAATATTCGATTTACGAAAGCCATCCCAATGAGAAGAAGGACGACAAAAATTCGCCGCCCACTGATCCCAACGCCAAGCCGCAATAATATTCAGTCTTTGCTGAGATCTGAAGCCCCGAGCAAAAATTAGCAGACAGCAGAAATGCGGCGATATGAATCTTAAATCGAGCGACGAGTAAACTCTTGCCTATGCCCCACCTTTTGAAAACCGAACCCAATGTATATTCCTTCGCCGATCTCCAGCGCGAGAACGTCACTGTCTGGGACGGCGTCACCAACCCTGTCGCGCTGAAGAATCTTCGCGGTATGAAGCCAGGAGAAGAACTGGTGATCTACCACACTGGAGACGAGAAAAGCGCAGTCGGAACTGCAACTGTAGTGTCGGTGGATGCCAGCGACCCAAAGACTCCTCAGGTTAGGATCAAGGCTGGCAAACCGATCGCCAAGCCCGTAACTCTAGCGGAGGTGAAGGCGAACAGATTGTTTGCCGATTCTCCCCTGGTGCGGCAGGGGAGGTTGAGCGTCGTTCCCTTGACCGATGCCCAGTACAAATTCCTCACGGGCTCGTAAGTTTCCTGGCGTCGAAGCTTCAGTGCGCTTTCGCGTCCCGACGAATCAGGGCATGGTCGACAAAGGAGCCAATGCCCACTGCCAGCGGAATCACACCAAACGTCGACGCGATCATCGCCTCTGGCTCCTGCCGTCCGATCAGGACGAAGGTCACAATATAACCGAGCGCCCCAGCTACCAGCAGAATTCCTGACCGACGCGAGCGCGCTGCTTCCGAAAGTTCCGGTTGCATGGGTGCGTCTGCGCCTCGCGCGATCGCCGCCAACCGTTCTTCGCTACGGAGTTTGCGCACTCGGAAAAACGTGTACATGGCCGCCATCGGGATCCCAAACACCATAAATTACTGCCGCCAGTCCAACAAAGTTACCGTCCATAAACCCTCCCGATCCTGACGCCGGTTTAAGCCCAGCGCCTCGTCAATCATCACTACGGATATTCGCAGGAAAAGTTCCCGCCTATGTAATTAAGTCGTTACAAAACTTTGCAAAACTCTCGATCTCCGCTGGCAACCCGGCGATATACTCTGGATTCTTATGCGATTGGACGGCGCTACACCTAACACAGCGTACCTGTGTTCCCATCCCATTAAGTACGGGCGTTCCACAACAGATTCGCTGAAAGTCGTGGGGCCCCATCCCTAAAGTAGAACTCTGGAAGGACGGAAATGAAAACGCATCCTCGGTTGTGGCCTCGACGGGAGCGCATTTTTACCACCTGCCTCCTGATGCTAACGCTTTTGATTTGCTCGACGGCGCAGGAAACGCGGGAAAAGATCGACGTCGACAATGTCTCCCGCACCTACGTCGTGCACCTGCCAAGGGGCTATGATCAGCAGCAACACTATCCGGTTGTAATCCTTCTGCACGCGCGCAATCAGGACGCCGACGACATGGCTCGGCTCACGCACTTCAACCAACTGGCAGAGAAAGACGGAATCATTGCGGTGTACCCTAACGCCACGCGCGGACAGTGGAACATAGGAGTTCGGGCGGAGCAGTCATCGGCGCCCATGCAGCGGCGCGGAGGCGGACGGCGTGGAGGGTGGGGCGGCGGCGGAGGTGGGTGGCCGGGAGGAGGAGGAGGAGGTTATCCCGGCGGTGGTGGAGGCTCTCCAGGAGGTGGCCAAAGCGGAGGAGAAAATCCCGAGGCGAACAGAAATCGGCCCGAGCCCGCGGATGACGTTGCCTTCCTCAACCAGATGCTGGATGCACTCGCCCTGAAGTACTCAGTCGATACGCGCCGCGTCTACGCGACCGGCTTGGAGGATGGCGGATTCATGGCGTTGCGAGTGGGCTGCAACATGGCGGATCGCGTCGCCGCCATTGCCGCGGTTGGGGCGGCTCTGCCCAAAACGATGATCTGCATCCCCTCGCGGGCTGTTAGTGCACTTTTCATACATGGGACCGACGATCCCATCGTTCCTGACAATGGTGGCACTTACAAATCGGGCCAGCTTCACGTGCTCTCTGCCGAAGACAGCGCCAAAGCCTGGGCTAAGTTCGACCGCTGCGGAGAAAAGCCGGCGCAGGACAAAATACCTCCCTTACAAAAAGGCGGCAAGGAAACGAAAACTTACACTTACAGCGGCTGCCAAGACAACGCTCAGGTCGTGCTCTACAGCGTGAAGGGTGGCGGCAACACGTGGCCTGGCGGAGAGCAGTACATGACCGAAAAAGAGGTCGGCAAAACCAGCGACGCGATTAACGCCAACGAAACCATCTGGACCTTTCTGGTCACCAAGAAGATTTCAGGCGAGAGCGGCGTGGAAAAATAGCGTGCCGATCACTGCAGATTTGAGTGCGTGGCGGGATAAAACTTCGCGATCATCCGCCCCGTCATCAGTCCGCCTTCGTATTCCGGAATAATAACCTCGTCCGCGCCCGAATTGCGCATGGCTTGCGCATAGCGTGACTGCCCGGCCCGCGTGATGATGCGAGCCTTCGGATTCATCGCCTTTGCCGTCACCGTGATGTATAGATTATCGGCGTCATTGTCGATCACAATGCACACTCCGCGCGCCCGCGAAATTCCAGCAGACTGCAGCACGTCGTGCCGTTTGGCATCGCCCTGAATGGCCAGCACTTTTTCTTTCAGCAACTCGCGGCACAATCCTTCGTTGGTCTCGATCAACACAAAAGGAATCTTCAGCCGGCTTAACTGATCCACCACCGTGCGTCCTACTTGTCCGTAGCCGCAGATGATGAAGTGATCGTGAAGTTTTTCAATGCTAACGTCGTTCACCATAGTTCTCCAGGCCTCCATTCCCTGGCGGTTGAAAATGGTTACCGCTACTCGTTCCGCCACCCAGATCTGAAACGCGAAGACGCAGCAATACACAAGGATCGAGAATAGCTTGGTCGAATTGTGTACTCGCCTGACATCGATGGCGTGCGGCTGAATCATCCAGAACAGCGCATCCTGCCATGCAAGACCTTCGAGCCGACGGTATACCAGCACGCACATCAGGCTGAATCCGGCAAACACTGCTAACGGTAGCCATAACCGCCGGACAAACAGCAGCAGGATTCGGAACATGGGGCAGTGATCCTATCGCAACTAAACCCCACTTAGCAATTGGAATGCGAATCTCCAATAAACCCATAATCCTGATCGGTTTCTTAAATTTCTGCAGACGGAAAACCAGGCGTGATGGACTCTCGACCGTTCAGCGAATGAACTGTCTCAGTTCCCGCCGCAGAATCTTTCCCGAGGCCGTCTTGGGTACGACCTCGACAAAATGCACTTCGCGCGGCTGCTTGTAGTGAGTCAACCGCTCCCCAACGAAAGCGCACAACTCCTCTTCCATTTTCTTGCAGCTCACAAATCCGTCGCGTAGAGCGATAAATGCCACTGGGATTTCTCCTGCGGCGGCATCCGGACGCCCTACCACTCCACACTCCCGTACCGCAGGATGTTCCAGCAACACTGCTTCCACTTCTGCCGGAGCCACGGGAAAGCCTTTGTACTTGATCATTTCTTTTCGCCGATCTACTACTCGGAAAAAGCCTTCTGCGTCACGAGTGACAATGTCCCCCGACCAATACCATCCATCTCGCAGCACTGCGGCTGTAGCAGCCGGCTCTTTCCAGTAACCTCGCATGAACTGCGGACCCCGCATCACCAACTCTCCCGGTTCGCCGGAAGCAACCTCCGACACGCCCTCCGCCACCACACCCATATTCTCAACCCCAATCACACGGCAGTCCGTCTCCGCCAGCGGATGCCCAATTGAATCTGGCCGATAAAGTTCCGGCTCCAGATGACCGACATGGGTCACCGGCGACGCCTCCGTCATCCCGTAACCCTGACATACCAGGATGCCAGTCAGCGCCGTAAACCTTCGTGGCAACTCCGGTGCCAGAGGCGCCGCTCCGGATTTCACCCAGTGGACCTTGTGATCCTTTGGAAACTGCCCGGCCTCCGCCGCTAAGCACAATGCGTTCATTGCCGGTGGAACCATCAGCATTGTCGTGATCGATTCGTCTGTCAGCAGCGAACACACCTGTGCCGCATTGAAGCGCGGCATCAGGACCAGCGTCGCGCCCATCATCAGCATCGGGTTTAGGGCCACGTTCAGCCCGTAAATGTGATACAGCGGGAGAAAACAAAGCAGATTATCTTCTGGCTTCAGCAGGGCCGCACCCGGACCCAGCAACTGATAAACGTTGGCCATCAGGTTGAAATGCGAGAGCATTACTCCCTTCGGCAGCCCCGTCGTGCCGCTGGAGTACGGCAGCGCCGCCAAAGTTTCCTGCGATCCGTGATCGGGCCGTGGCAGCGTGACGCTCACCGGCTTCAGCAGGTTAGAAAATTGCTCGCTTCCGCTTCCCTGCTCCCGGGTGCAAAAGACCCTTCGTAATTTCGGCAAGTTCGCCAAATTGATGCCAGCGATATTCGGCGCATCGCTAATCAGCAATACTGCGCCAGAATTCTCCAGCTGATACCGCACCTCCCGCTCGCGATAGGTCGGATTCAGCAGCGTGGGAATCGCTCCCGCCAGCGTGGCCGCGTGATAAGTCACGCAAAACTCCCACGAATTAGGCAGGAAAATAGCAATCACTTCCCCCGGCCTCACCCCGGCCGAAACCAGCCCGCGCATTAGCGTTTCCACCATCTCTGCATATTCCGCATAGGTCAGACGCCGGCCGCACGAAACATCCACCAGTGCGATTTTCTGGCCCCGCTTATGGCAGGAAGCAAGAATCGCGTCGTGCACAAAGATGTTCTTAGGATCAGCGTATAGTTCGGAGCGCAACATGGCGGGATGATTGTAGCGGAAAGCGTTGAGATTGGGCCGTGCGGGGAAGCCTTAGCGCCGTTCCGCTGTTAACCAACGCGACGACGATTTTTCGTCAACCTTCTGTTCGTTCAGGGTGTACGATTCTCCTGTCTTCCTGGAAAGCTCCTAGGTAAGCGGCCTTATCGTTAGCGAGAACTGTCAGGCAACTCGAGAACCGACGAGCGGATTACCCGATGTGCCGAAACCAGAGAGGCATCTCGCGTCCATGTTGTGTCATCGGGCAACCACGAGGAGGAGCCATGTCGCTCGATCTTCAATGTCCAATCCTGCCATACAAGAGCGTCAAGACGCTTTCCCGAGTCGCGTTGTCTTTGCTTCTCTGGGTAACGCCGGGACTCTCGCAAAAGGCCCAACCAGCAGACACTAGCCTGCCCAACTATGACCTTCACGCGGAGATGAAAACCAAGGGGGAGATCGATGAAGTGAACCTCCGATCTGTGGGAGCCAGGAAAGATTTCACGGAACTGATCCTCAAGCTGGGCGAGGAAAAGATCCACATTTATGTGTGCCCCAAACCGTTTGAAGAGGAGATGGGCATCAGTTTCACCAAGGGTGACCAGATTGCTGTTACCGGCTCGAAAGTAAAGCACGAAGGAGTGGACGTGATCCTGGCACGAGAACTGGTGAAGGGCGAAGACACTCTCATGTTCCGTGATGCCAAGGGCGCCCCGGTATGGGATGCCCGAACCGGCAAATGAATGCCGCGAAAGAACCGATCTAGCTGGCCAGCTTGCGGAGGAATTCCCTCTCGTCCATCCGGTACTTGAAGGCTTTCCGGCCGTCGATGAACACTACCGGCACTTCGTCATTGAACTGTCGCCGCAGTTCATAGTCGGTATCTACATCCACTTCCTGCCAGGTAAAACCGCCGCGGCGCGAGAGCTTCACCAGGCTCTCCTTCACCACCTCGCAAAGATGACATCCTTTGCGCGAGTAAACCACGACTTGGCGGGACTCTGGCACGACGCGATTGTATCGTTGCCTCCTCACCCTCTGGCAAGAGAAAAGAAGCGAACTGCCGCGCACGAATGGTCCTACCAGTTCGGGAATGAATTCGCGGATAAAACGCCAGGAGTAGAATCCGAAAATGATCTCGCCGGATCCCAAGCCCCTGCGCGGCAAGGCCTGCCTCATCACCGGTGGCGCCCGCCGTCTCGGACGCGCCTCCGCTCTCGCCCTTGCACAGGCCGGTGCAGATGTCGCCATTACTTTTCGCAATTCCGCCCGCGAGGCGCAACACACCGTCGTTGATCTTTCGAGTCACGGCGGCCGCGCTTTCGCCCTGCGCTGCGACATCACCGACGAAGCCAGCGTCAAGTCTATGATGAAAGACGCCGGACAGGAGCTCGGCCGCATCGACATCCTCGTCAACAACGCCGCCAACTACGCCACCGCCGACTTCGAGCACCTTACCGTGAGCCAGTGGGACGCAATGTTCGCCTCCAACACTCGCGGGCCATTCTTGGTCTCGCGCGAGGCACTGAAGTGGATGCGCCGAAAACGAAGCGGACCGAAGTCCTCAGAAAAAATTGAGGCCAAGATTATTCACATGGGCTCGCTCGGAGGCCTGCGACCTTGGGCCACGCACGCGCACTATTGTTCTTCCAAAGCCGCTTTGCACATGCTCACCAAGGTCATGGCGAAAGCTCTGGCCCCTGATATTGCCGTCAATGCAGTCGCTCCCGGGATGATCGACCTCGGCGAGAAGGCGGCCGCACCCTTCATGCGCCGCATGGCTAAACAAACTCCTATGCAGCGCAACGGTCGCGATAGCGATATCGCTGCCGCCGTTCTTTTCTTCGCTACGGCGCCCCAGTTCATCACCGGCCAGATTCTTGCCGTAGATGGAGGATTGGGTCTTTAGGTGGTAACGACATCATGCTTCCGCCGAAGTCGGATCGATGATCCGTTTTACTTCCGAAACGCGGTTCGCCGGAAAGCCGCCCTGATTGGCGTGTTCGCGTACCATCGCTTCATTGGGCGCGATATAGATACAGTAGATCTTGTCTTGGGCGACATAGCTCTCGGATCCGCTGAATCTCTGGACCCAGGTTCTTCAGAACACCGCAGGACTTCTGCGAAATTGCCAGAACCTGCTGCGGTGTCACACTACCTGCGTCCTGGATTTCGCGCTCAATCACATATTTCGGCATTTTCCCTCCGTTGGGTGAAAGGCACTAAGTCAATACGGCAGCCACTTTTTGCCGGGCAAGTCTATTCCGGACGAAATGAAATAGCTACTTCATCAGGAACCCGCGTCTCTCTTCTGTCCCGTCGCGGCTCACGGTATAGTGGGGCGAATGAAGAAATTTAGGACAACCCCTTCTTCGAAGACATCCGCCGCCTCCGCTCCCCGCGTCGCCATCGCCATCATGGCTGCTGGTAAAGGCACGCGCCTAAAGTCAGCACTGCCTAAAGTACTGCATGAAGTCGGCGGCAAGCCGCTGCTGGCGCATGTCATCGCCGCAGCCACAGCGGTCGTTCCACCGGCGGACGTCTTCGCCATCATCGGCCACGAAGCCGACCGCGTGCGGAATGCGGTTGCCCACACCGGCGTAAATTTTGTCCTACAGTCTGAGCAGCGCGGTACTGGCCATGCTCTCATAGTCGCGCAATCGGCGCTATCAGCCTACGACTACGTGGTGGTTCTCTCCGGCGATGCCCCGCAGATCACGCCTCAAACCATCGCCCAGTTGTTGAATTTCCATCTCGACAAGCAGGCCGCGATGACCTTGCTCAGCGCCAAACTCGACCACCCCACCGGATATGGACGCGTCGTTCGCAAAAGTGCTCGCAGCGCCGAGGTTCAGGCCATCGTTGAAGAAAAGGCTGCCAGCCCTGCCCAGAAAAAGATCCATGAGATCAATGCCGGATTCTACGTTTTCACCGTGCCGGTATTGTTTGAACATGTCAAGGAGCTTTCCACCGCCAACCCCCATGCGGAGTATTACCTAACCGACATGGCAGAAGTCTTGCGCAAGACGCGGCAGCGCGTCGTCGTCTGGAAGACAGAAAACTCCGCCGAAGTTCTTGGCGCGAACACCCGCGCTGAACTCTCCTTCATCGATTGTCAGATGCGGATGCGCAAGTGTCACGAACTGATGGCGAACGGCGTCACTGTTTTTTATCCCGCAACCTGCGTGGTCGACAGCGAGGTCGAAATCGCGAACGACACGGTGATTGAACCTTTTGTCCAGATTTTCGGCCGCTCGCGCATCGGCTCTGGATGCCGCATTCGCTCTTACTCCGTGATTCGCGATTCCGACGTTGGTGACGGCGTCCTCATTCGTCCCGGGTGCATTTTGGATGGAGCCCGCGTCGGCCCCGGCGCCATCCTAGGGCCCTATTCCCATCTGCGCCCGGGCAGCGACATCGGAGAAGGCGCACACGTCGGCAATTTTGTGGAGACCAAGAAGGTCAAACTAGGTAAGGGATCCAAGGCCAACCATCTTACTTATCTCGGCGACGCCGAAATCGGTGAGAGCGTAAACATCGGCGCCGGAACCATCACCTGCAACTACGACGGTGTTCACAAACAGACTACCGTTATAGAAGATGGAGTTTTCGTCGGCAGCGACAGCACTCTGGTCGCGCCGGTGCGTGTGGGTAAAGGCGCCTACGTTGCGGCCGCCTCCTGCATCACCCGCGATATTCCCGAAGACGCGCTAGCCATCGGCCGGGCGCAGCAGGTGGTAAAAGCAGGCTGGGCCCGCACGAGACGCGCGGCAGGCAACGCAAAATGAGTTGCCTTCGCAAACAGGGCGGGCAGAAGGCTCTACGCAAAAGAAAGCCACCAAGAAACGCTTCTCTCAGTTTCTTGGTGCCTGCCTGGTAGGTGTTGTAACTCTAGTGCGAAACTGCCGCGAACAACTCTGAGTGCAAGATCGACTGAAACTGCTGGTCCGTCGATTTGAAGTGGAAATTCACATCTGAGCCGTCGGAATCCACGCTGGTATTATCCATCGCTACTTTCTCGGGAGCGCTGGCGCTCATCTTCTTGTAGAGCAACCCCGCTTTCACCAGCGACGACAAAGTGGCCGCGCTCATGGAATCGGAAGACACTACGGTCAAATCGAAGTTCACGCCTGAATTGAAACTCATGGTGTAACGCGATCCCAGCAGCCGCTTCTTGATGGTGTCATAGTCGGCAATCTTGGCCGCGTCACCCAGAGCGGATCGCATTACGTTCTGGGTTCCCAGTTGATCCAGGATGCTCCATACCGGGGAAGAATCCACACTCGACATCATGTCGGCCATCGTTTGATTCGTATCGAGGCTTAAGACCTCGCCATCGCGCGTATCCAGCGCCAGCTTCACAGCTGATATCTCTCCAAACAGCAATGTACTGTCGTCCAGAAAACACATCACCATGCCGCCGTCCATCGGATAAATATTCGCCAGGCGGTACTTCGTCGGTTTAATTTTCTGCACCGTCATCTTCTTTAGGACAGCCTTAATGCCGAAGGGGCCGGCCGCCACGCCTACGCCTTTGATTCCCATCTTCGGAGTGCGGAAGGAAGCAAATGCCAGGGTGTCCACGTCTTTATCGGGGTCGATTCCGATTCCCTTCAGCGCCGCCTCGAACTGTTTTAAGTTATCCGGCAGCACTTGCTGCTTTAGTTGCATTGCGGTCGGCGAGTCCTTCAGAGTCCGGTAATCCACGGAAATCAACTGCTGCAAATCTGCGGGGATCACGGCGCGTGCCGATGAATTCAACGGCATGGCATTCGCGACGCCCAGCAGCACTCCAACCAGCACCACATAACTCAGACAAATGCTGAAGCTTCTCATAACAGTTACAGACCTCACGCTAGGTTTTACTAAAACGTTGAACGTAATATCGCCTACACCTTGCGACTTAGATGCTAATTCAGAGTTTCCCGTTATCCGTTCACTCATTCTAAGCCCGCGAACCGTTCCGTGCCCAAACCAAAGGTGCTAGACCTATGACCAATTTGGAACACCAATTTGGAACACTCTTGACCTATCTCGAACGCTAGTGTACGGTGCCGAACATTTATCTGTCGCCCACCGTCAATTTGGTTGTAAGATAAATTTCGAACCCAGCCACCATTCCTACTAGGCGCACTTCTGGGCGCACGAATTCCATCGCAAGCTGAAATCAGGGGACTATTGAAAATTCTACTCTACAACCCCGACAACGGGGTTACGCGCAATTTCATGCCGCATCTATGGATGTTTCTCTTGCAATCCCTTACTCCCGCCGGCCATGAAGTCGTGCTGATCGATGGCAATGCCCAGCCCATGGACGAAGCCGGCATCGCCCGCTATGTGCGCGAACAGAAGATTGATCTGGTCGGCATCGGCGCCATGACCAGGATGATCGCCAAGGCCTATCGCATGGCAGACGCGGTGCGCGCCGCCGGCGTGCCAGTGGTGATGGGAGGGCCTCACGTCACCGAAATGGCAGATGAAGCCCTCGGCCGCGATGGTGGTTCGCGCCACGCCGACGCGGTAGCTCTCGGGGAAGCCGACAATACTTGGCCGCAAATTGTGGAAGATGCCGCTCGCGGCGAATTAAAAGATATCTATGCGCCCGTCGACGCCGCCGGCAAGGAACTCAAGCCCTCTCTCAAGCAATATCCCGTAATTCCCTGGGACACCATTGATCTTCAGCAATTTAATCTCGTGCCCAAGGCCTTTCACCGCTGGCTCAAGAAACACGGCGAGGGCTGGGGGACATTTCGCATTGTCCCCGTCGAATCCGGACGAGGTTGTCCCTACGGATGTGAGTTTTGCACCGTGACGGGCTTTTTCGGCGACTCGATCCGGTTTCGTACCAATGAAAGCGTCGTAAACGAACTCTTGCTCCTGAAAGCGCGAGCCAGGAAAGAGCGTGGGCAGATTGCTGTTTTTTTCATCGACGACAATTTCGCCATCAACCTCAAGCGCACGAAATCTCTCCTGCGCGACATCATCGCCGCGGGCGCGCAATTGAATTGGGTCGCACAAATCAGCGCCAACCTCCTTCGCGATCAGGAACTGGTTGACCTGATCTCAGCTTCCGGAGGGAAGTGGATCTTTATCGGCATGGAATCAATCGATCCTGCCAACCTCAAAGATATGAACAAGGGCTTCAACAAGCCGGAAGAATATTCCGCGGTGCTACAGCGACTGGCCCAGCGCAACGTCTATGCCATCACTTCATTCATTTTCGGCATGGACAATGACACGGTAGGAGCCGCAGAACGCACGCTGACGCAAGTTCGGACCTGGCCGCCGGGCCTCCCCATTTTCGGCCTGCTCACTCCCTTGCCCGGAACACCGCTCTACAAGCGTCTCGACGTTGCCGGCCGCCTGACCCGGCCTAAGCACTGGCAGGAATTCATCCCCTTCGCCATGGCCCACACTCCGCTGAAGATGACTATCAATGAAGCCCACGAAGAAGTGAACTACGGCTGGTCTCACGCCTACGGTCCGGAAGCCATCGCGCAGGCCGTCGATTCGATTGCTGACCAGCCGCTGGGATTCCGAATAAACATCTTGATCGCCCGCCTCTGTTTCCGCGGAATCTATTTCCCTATGCTTGGCCGATATGCCTGGTGGAAAGTAATCTCGGAGAATCGCGGCACGATCTACAAGTTGGCGCGGCAAGGCATTCAAGCCTGGTGGGACGCACGCTCCAGACCGGGGGCAGAACCCGCGACCAGCGCGGGAGACTAGCCCAAGAATGACCAAATGGCCAAGAAGAGAAGCGCGCTGAATCCCTTCTCGACTACTCGCCTTCTCAGTCATCGTCCGGATCGGTAGGGGGACTCGAGTCGCTCTTGCACTGCGCGTCATTCGATGGCGGCGGTACGCTCTGAAACTGACTCGCGGTCTGGCTAAAGTTGAAACAGTCAGAGAGATTGTCGGCGGGCGCGTCCGCGTAGCCCAGCGACGGCAGATTAAAGTTCGACTCGATAAATTTCAAAATACTTCCGAAGTCATGCGTGACGTGGGAGATGTAGGCCTGTTTGGCGTAGGGCGAGATCAGAATCATCGGTACGCGGAAGCCGTACTCATAAGAATTGAGAATCTGGGGCGCAACGTGATCGTACCAACCTCCCCAGTCGTCCCAGGTAATCACAATCGCGGTATTCGACCAATATGGGCTGTTACCGATCGCATTGACGATCGAAGTCACCCACGATGGCCCGCCGTCGTTGTTGTTGAGTGCATGGTCGGAATCCTGTCCATCAGGAATAACCCAACTCACTTGTGCGAGTTGACGGTTGGCGATGTCAGAGAGAATTTGGGCATTGCTCTGGGTCTGGTTGAGCACCACCTTCGGCGACGTGCCAGTCCAATCCGACCCCACGCATTGGGTCGCATTGGGCGGAGTCGCATTCGGACCGCACATATGCTGAATTGCGTTGAGATGGACCCCGCTGATGGCGCGTAGTAGCGCCACGTAATGTTTGCGGCATCCAGCAAGTCGGTGAGCGTAGGATGCTCGAAGCTAAGGATAAGTTGGCGATTCGGCTCCAGCGGGGTTGATCACGTTCACATACTCGGCTGGGGGAGCCGTGCAGCCGGTGTTTGCGTTGGCATTGCTTACCCCGGCCGGATTCTCCGCAACAAACAGATCGCTTCCTGCAGACGGAGCGGACGTTCCCGAAATGACGAATTGATGAGCCGGAAAACTTGGACCCTGATTGGTTTGGAACATCCGGTCGGCGAAAACGTATTGCTCAGCCATTTTAAAATAAGGCTGAACATCCGCCGGCTTGACATACATGAATTGCGGATTGGCCGGTGGGCAGTTCGTCGCCCCCGGCCGCGCACGAATAGGGAATCAGGTCGGCGCCGTCTATTTTTCCGTTGTCAACCATGGACATGAACGCGCTGTGCGCATGGCTCAAGTCGTAATTCTGGGGATTGGAGCCGACCGTGCCCAGATCGATGGGGCTTAGCGGGATCGTTTGGCCTTTCGAGTTCACTCCATAGTTCTGGATATCGGCGCCGTTCTTGACCAGCACTGGATCCTGAAACAGGTTGTCCGGCGTGCGGTTCTCCTGGAAAATGACCACTACATACTGAACCTTGGACGCAGGGGGTGGGACTGAGATGGTAACCGTATGGCCTCCGCCGCAACCGTTAAGACTCAGCAGAACTCCGGCTGGACAAAGTAGCAGGGACAAGACCACGAACAATGCGACGCGTCTCAGGGTAGGATTTCCCTCCCGCATCCGCGTGTCCGATTGACTCAGACATCAAACCCCGCCGCCGAACTTTCCACTCGGCCGCGACGCAATAACATGAAGGCATACGCAGCGGTCGTTCAGGTTACCCTCAGCCTGTGAGGATCTCCGCCCTCTTTCGGACTTCCGCCACAAATCCCGCATCCTTCAGCAACGCCAGATTGATCTCCACATTCGCCAGCGCACCGGCGATCGCTGCTCGTGCCAGAGCCTGTGCGGTCGTCAAATCTGATTTCATATTCGGGTTCGTGGTTGCTTCCAAATTCGCCGCAATTCGTGCCACTTCCTGCGCCTTCTCAGACACGCCCAGCGGAACCCTCGTCGCTTGCGTCAAGGCAGCCTCGATCAAAGCCTCGCCTTCTGGTGCGCTTAACGTCTTTGCCAGCTTATGGGCCTTCATTACTGCGTTATAAGACTCCGCATCCGCATCAATCGCCACCTTCAACTCTTCGCGTAACGGACCCAGCTTCGCAATCGCCTCGCTCAACTGCGCTTCGTATTGCAGATGCGCCTTCTTCCCCCGAGACATCGACGCGACCATTGAAGCTAGTCCCGCCGCCATCGCACCGGCCGCTGCCGCCGCACTTCCACCGCCCGGCGTGGCCGTTGGCGCAGCGAGTTGTTCGACGAAAGGTTCAACCCCAGCCCGCAAGCCGCCCACCGCCATCTTGCCGGTCATTACCGCCGCCAGCCGGTTTTCTAAAATCAAAGAGGAATCAAAATTCTCGACCTGCAGGAACCACTCTGCCGCCTGCTCCAGTGCCTTCTTCGGAATCAATCCCACAATCTCGCTGGATACCGGCGCAACGCCATATCGCGCTGCCTCGCGCTTCACCATTTCAAACACCCGATGCACCGGCGTCTGCTCAAAGTCCGTAAGATTCATCGAGACCTGAGCTAGTCCGCGAACCAGAAATCCCGCCCCCTTCACAAACCGCATTCCGCCATTCGAGAACCGCACGGCCTTGGCAATTTTCTTCGCGATCTCAACATCCGGCGTATTCAAAAACAAGTTGTAGGCAATCAAAAACTTCCGCGCTCCCACCACCGTCGCCCCTGCAGTGGGATGCAACTTCGCCTCACCAAAGTCCGGCCGCCGCGCGGCGTTGGTTGCAATTTCCGCCCGTATCCCCTCAAACTGTCCGCGGCGGATGTTCTCCAGATTCTGCCGCTCCGGTGTCGCCGCCGCCGCCTCGTAGAAATAAACCGGAATCTGAAACCGATTCCAGATTTCTTCCCCAACGTGACGCGCCATAGTCACGCAATCTTCAATCGTCACACCATCAATCGGAATAAACGGCACGACGTCGGTTGCGCCCATTCGCGGATGCGCTCCCTTATGCACGTTGAGATCGATCAACTCCGCGGCCTTCCCAACGCCGCGAATCGCCGCTTCCTGAATCGGTTCCCGTTCGCCCACCAGCGTAATTACGCTTCGGTTGTGGTCCGCATCCATCTCGCGGTCCAGCAGATAAACTCCGTCCATTTTCATGGCGGCAACAATGGCGTCAACTTTGGCCTTGTCGCATCCTTCGGAAAAATTCGGCACACATTCCACTAGCGTCGACATAAGTGTGAAGAATAGCGGGCTCAACTGACGGAGGCAAGGTCGCCTAGTGTCGCATCCGGCTCGGGGCGTCACTTGTGTTTCCAAAACCGCCCAACTCCCAACCTCACCTGCACCGTATTCAGGCCGGGGTTATACATCCCCAGCCCAGCATTCGAGATGTGCAGATAACGCACCTCTACGCTCCAGTTATATTTCTCGCCCAAAATGTGCGTCCCCAAAGCCGCGCTGGGCGTGAAGTTCACCGTGTTCGTATAGGTAGGAATATTTTGATTGCTGAACAGCGTTCCCCCGCTCAACTCGAAGTAGGGCGAAAACCGGCCGTACCGCTCAAAATTCCATTTCAGCACCAACGGATTGAATCCCCACCCGTACGCCGTATTCGCCGGCTGAAAAATCAGATACACCGGCACCACATCCACGGCGTATTCAAACCGACCACGCAAAATTCCCGGCCAGTGCGGACCTGTAATCACCCACCCGTAGCGCAATCCCGCATCAAAAGCCTCCGTGTTCTGAGTTCCGCCCGGTACCGAGTGGCCACCTCCAGCCCATGCCTGAACTTCATTGCCCCCTTCTTCCGGACCGCTCTGCGCCCAGCCCAGCCCCGTGACCCCGACCAAGAGAAAGACGAATAAAATGAAAAACAGAGATTCGTTCCTTCGGACCATGCCATCGAGGTTGCCCGACTCCTGCCAATTTTGCAAGCAAGCTGAACCCAGCCGTTGTATCAATCTCCCTCCGGGATTCGATCGCAGTCGCGAAGCTCGAAAGATACCGTTGTGATCTAGGTCACAGCCACCCCAACCTCCCCGCTCTATCATCAAGTTGAAGTGGTCGTTGTTCAGTAGTTATTGGTTCATCGGAGGTTCCGATGTCGCACCTGATCTCCAAACCGAAATTCAGACTTGCGTTCTTTCTCTTCTTCGTATTCGTTCTGGTGGCCACGCTTTCCGCGCAGCAGGAGCAACCTGCGCCTAAAGCAACTTCGCCCGCTTACGCCGCCATCCCCGTCGAAGCCGCCAGGCGGGCCAATCCCATCAAGTCCTCACCCGAATCTCTGGCTCGCGCCAAGAAATGGTGGGCTCTCGATTGCGCCATGTGCCATAACGCAAACGGTGACGGCAAAGGCAGTCTCGCCAGCGACATGAAGATCAAGCTCGTCGACTTCACCAATCCCACAACTCTCAAGGATCGCACCGACGGCGAGGTCTTTTACATCATCAAGAACGGCCATCAGGACATGCCGCCGGAAGGCGACCGCATCAAGCCCGAAGAAAACTGGGACTTGGTCAACTACGTCCGCTCGCTATCCAAGGGTAAGTAGCGGCGTGAGGGTTGCTCGTGCGAGGCGGACCGTCCGGTCCGCCTCTCTTTACTTACCCTTTTTACTTACCCTTGTCATACGAAATTCCAGGCAATAAAAAAGCGCGGCCCTGAAGCCACGCCCTACCGATCACCAACAGATTCCCAGCCTCCGCTACGCCACCCGCCTCCGCCGTCCGCCTTTTTCCCACCATACTGCGGGATCCTCGGGCCGGTTCAGCATCTGCGACAACTCTTTCTTGATCTCCGCTAGCCGGTTGGCGCGCATCTCCACGGCCGACTGGTCGATCTGGTGGTCTGACCCCTTGCCCGTGAACCGGGCGTTCATGTTCCGTAAGTCCGTAATTTCCTGACGAAGACTGGAGAGGTGTTCCAATATGTATGGCATGCTTCAATCTTACCCCAGATTTCCGGACTCGCCGCATTTTTCGTATGCCCATTTGCGGCGCGCGGCCCGCAGTCGGCTTGCATCCGGTGGTTGAGGTCAGCAAACCTTCAACCGTGATAGCCATCACCGCA
>Ga0182015_10000711_pt1 | contig 46895 bp, 50 predicted proteins | sample 712P3MmetaG_FD_120478 | JGI IMG/M metagenome (GOLD analysis project Ga0182015, IMG submission 120478) | Permafrost microbial communities from Stordalen Mire, Sweden - 712P3M metaG | ecosystem: Environmental > Terrestrial > Soil > Wetlands > Permafrost | place: Sweden: Stordalen | collected...
AGCCTTCTTCGGGGCGGCCTTCTTCGCGAGGACCTTCTTCACCGGCTTCTTCGGTGCCGCGGCCACCGGACGCTTCGGCACGAATTTCTTGGCCTGGGCCTTCACCACGATCTTCTTGGCCGCCTTTTTGGCTGGGGCCTTTTTCGTGGTTTTTCCTGTGGACGGCATGGCTAACTCCTCGACGATGCACAACAAGTGCGCGCCGACCCTACCAGTTCGTTAGGAACTTACAGTCGATCGTCGTGTGAGGGCGCTTCGAAGTTGAGCACCTGACCGATGCTCGTGTCGTTCGGCGCCGCCGGCGGCGGCGCCGCCGGCGGCTTGATCGGTCGCGGTGCCGGTTCGGGCGCGGACGCCACCGCGCTTCGCGCGCCACCGACCTGCAACGAACTCTCGATCCAGCGCGAGAACTCCGCGAGCGCGCTCGAGAGACGCTTGCGCTCGGAGTCGAGTTGACGCGTCAGCGTCTCGACGTCCTCACTGAGGCGCTGCTTGAGACCGTTCAGGCGATTGACCTCGTCCTCGGCGCGACTACGTGCCTCGGCGACGATCTCGCGAGCGCGCTCTTGAGCCCCGGTCGTCATCTCACGCGCCTTGGTCTCGGCCTCGGACTGGGCCTGTTCGATGAACTGTTGGGCCATGACGATCATCGCGGTCACCTGTTCGGCCCCCGAGACGCTGATGTGGCGCGGCGCGGCAGCGGGCGCGGGCGCCGGCGCCGCCGAGGGTGCGTCCGCACTTCCCCGTGCGTCGAGTTGGTTGATGCGCTCGCCGGCCTGGCGCAACTGCTGGCGCTGTTGGGAGACGAGATCCTTCAGCTGGTGGACCTCACCCGAGAGCTTCTCGAGGAAGTCGTCGACCTCGTCGACGTTGTAGCCCCGCACCCCGATCTTGAAGGCCACCGTGTCGATGGCGTCCAGTGCTGAGTAGGGCGTTTCCGTGCTATCCATGCAGCCACCATAGTGCTCTCAATGTTGCGAATCGCTGCATTGGAGACTCAGATGTTGGCCTTGATGATGTAGAGGATGAGGATCGCGATGAAGGGCGAGAAATCGACGCCCATCGACGTGCGCGGGATGATCGAACGCAGCGGTCGCAGCACCGGTTCGGTCAGTCGCGCGAGCACGAGCTTGGTGGTGGCGAGTCCGCCGTTCGAACTCGTCGTGGGAAACCAACTGAGAAGCGACGAGGCGACAATGATCAGGATGTAGAGCGTCAATAGGTCCTGGATGAACCTCATGCGTCGCCGAGGTCGCGGTAGTTCGCCTCTCGCAGTCGATCCTTCGCTTCGGGGCCTAGGTGCATTCCCTGGGGACTCATGAGATAGAGGCTGTTGCCGAGGATCTCGATCTTCGCGTTCAGCGCGTAGGCCGTGCCCGAGGCGAAGTCCACCAGTCGGCGACCGAGGTTGGGGTCGACCGAGTTGACGTTCAAGACCACCGCGCGATTCGATCGCAGCAGATCGGTGATGCGACGCGACTCGTCGTAACTTCGCGGCGCGAAGATGGCGACGTCACGCTCCGGTGAGAAGCCCGCGCCGGCGCGCGGGGCGCCGGCCATCGGTCGCACGCGCGCCGCCTGGCCCGAGGAGTCGAGCACCGAGATCGACGACGGGCGCTGGGACTGCGGACGCATCGGCGTGGCGCTCGTCGAGGACGTCGGGAACTGTCGAGCCGACGGGGCGCTCCACTCCGGCTCGACCTCAGCGGTCGTCGACTCGGTGAAGGGTCGCGCGGGCGCCGCGCCGGTGGATCCGTATTCGCCGTACTCGTCTTCGATGAGACCTAGGAAACCTAGGAACCCACGCAACTTATCTTTCATCGACATCTCCTTGCGGTTCCGGCGCTAGTTCCCATGTTAGGTCAGGGCGCCCTCGCGCCGACCCGCTCCCCGAAGAGCGCGCGACCGATTCGCAGCTCGCTCGTGCCCATTTCACAGGCCACTTCCAGGTCGTCGCTCATGCCCATCGAACACTCGACGAGCCCCAGATCATCGCGTAACGCCGCCAGAGCGCCAAAGGCGCGTCGCGCCGCGACGGCGTCGGGTGCCGCCACGGTCATGAGTCCGCGCACGTCGAGTTCGAGTGCTCGAGCCCTCGCCACCAACCCCGGCACCTCACCCGCGAGCGCGCCGTTTCGCGTCGCGCCCCCGGTGTAGTCGACCTGCACGTAGAGCACCGGACGTGTCGCTCCCCCCGCGAGGCGCTCGAGCTCTTTCACGCGCGACACCGTACACAGCACGTCCGCCACCGCCGCGGCGCGCGCGATCTTGTTCGACTGCAGCGTGCCCAAGAAGTACCACGCGAGATCGAGCTCACGGCTCTGGGCGACTTTCGTCTCGAGCTCTTCGACGTAGTTCTCGCCGACGTGGCCGAGTCCGTTCGCGGCGGCCGCGCGCACGGCGTCGAGGCCGAAGGTCTTCGTGACCGCGACGATGCGGACGCCGTTCGGGTCGCGGCCGCTCGAGGCGACGCGCGCGAGGAGCGCCGAGAGATTCCGTGCGACGCGTTCGACGAGTTCGGGGTTAGCGGAGGAAGCTGGGGAGGTCGTCATCGCCACCGACGTCGAAGAAGTCGTCATTGGTGGTGCTGGTGAAGATGTCGCTGCGCGGGCCCTCGGTCACGTTCGGCTCGGACGCCGTGAGCGGCGACACCTTGGCCGGCGCGTTGTGGTCGAAGCCCGCGGCGATGACCGTCACGCGCACCGCGTCTCCGATCGAATCGTCGATCACGCTGCCGAAGATGATGTTGGCGTCGGCGTGGGCGACCGAGTGGATGATCTCGGCGGCCTGGGTCACCTCTGAGAGTGTCACGTCGGGTCCGCCGACGATGTTCATGAGGATCCCGCGCGCGCCGTCGATGGAGGCTTCGAGCAGCGGCGAGGTGATGGCCGCGCGCGCGGCGTTGACGGCGCGGCCCTCGCCGGTCGACTGGCCCACGCCCATGATGGCGGTGCCGGCGTTGCGCATGATGGCGTTCACGTCGGCGAAGTCGGTGTTGATCAGTCCGGGCACCGTGATCAGGTCCGTCACGCCGCGAACGGCCGAGAGCAGCACGTCGTCGGCGATCTTGAAGGCGTCGAGCATCGACGTGTCGGCGGCGGTGACCGAGAGCAGTCGGTCGTTCGGGATGACAATGAGCGTGTCGACCTTCTCACGCAGCATCTGGATGCCCTTCTCGGCCTGGGTGGCGCGGCGCTTGCCCTCGAAGGAGAACGGGCGCGTCACCACGCCGATCGTCAAGATACCGAGCGCGCGCGCGACCTCGGCGACGACCGGGGCGGCGCCGGTACCGGTTCCGCCGCCCTCGCCGGCGGTGATGAAGACCATGTCGGTCTCCATCAGGGCCTCCTCGATCTCCCCGCGGTGGTCCTCGGCGGCCTGTCGGCCGATCTCGGGGTCACTGCCGGCACCGAGACCCTTGGTCAACTCGCGACCGATGTCCAGTTTGAGGTCGGCCTCACTCATCAACAGGGCCTGGGCGTCAGTATTGGCCGCGATGAATTCAATGTTGCGAAGTCCCGACGAGATCATGCGATTCACTGCGTTCACGCCGCCCCCACCGACGCCGATGACTTTGATCACGGCGTGGTAATTGTTCTGATTGAGACTCATGAACTCCCCTTGGGTTGACTCCTCCATTGTGTCGCACCTCTGACGAGGGTGCGGACATTGGCGAACAAACGTCTTCGAAGGCTAGTCAGGCCTTGGTTTTCGGTCAAATGGCACCCTACGACGGCGCGCCGCCGGTGACGGCCAATTCACCCGGCACGGTCGCGTCCACGACGTCACCGGGCGTCAGCGTACTGTGCGCGATCACCGACGCGATGGCGACGAACTTGGCGTGCAACTGCGTCGGCGGGCCGAGGATGAAGGTCACCGGCGTCGTCATCTTGAACGTCACCACGCCGTGATCGTTCTCGGTGATGACCGAGACCTGCGCGCTGAAGGCCGGCGGCAGTTGCGCGGCGACGTAGGCCGCCGAACGGCCCGCGCGCGCGTAGGGCCACAGCGCGTTGCGCGGTTCCAGGTAGCGCAATGTCGGGAGGTTCGCGTGCAGGGGTGCCGTGCCGAGGTCGCGTCCCTTCGCGTCCACGTACTGCAGCACGTGACGCGCGTTGAAGGCCACGGCGACCGCCGTGCTCTCGTGCACGGTGACGACCACGCTGTTGGGCCAGTGTTTCACGAGGCGCACCGCGTCGATCCACGCGAACTGCGCCAGGTTCGCCTTCACGCTCGCGGCGTTCACGTCCATCATGGTCGGGTGCGCCTCGAGTCCCGAAGCGGCCGTGACGAGCGCCAGCGGCTCGTGGCGGACCCCGACGAAGGTGACGTGCTGGACGCGAAAGTACGACTGACGAAGGACCCACTCCCCCGCGACCGCCAACGCCGCGAGCACCACCACGAGCACCACCGCGACCCGCACCACGGTGACCAGCGGACGCCGTGGGCGACGGGCTCGTGGAGCTCTTCGACGATCTCTCGTCGCGGCGGCCCGCGCGGCGTCCTCGCGCGACGCTCGCGACGCGCGACTCACGGCGTCTCGAATCCGAGGAAGCGATGTTCGCTGACGAGTTCGACACCGGAGGACTCGCGCACCAGCGTGCGCACCGTCGTGATCAGTTCAAAGACGTCGTTCCCTCGTCCGTCGGCGTCGGCGATGATGAAGTTGGCGTGCTTCTCCGAGACGACCGCCGTCCCGATTCGCAGCCCCTTGCAGCCGGCCACTTCGATGAGTCGCCCGGCGTAGTCGTCCTCGGGATTGCGGAACGCGCTGCCGGCGTTGGCGCCGCCGGGCTGATGTTCACGCCGCCAGCGCACTATCTCGCGTATGCGTTCCTGGGCCGCTTCGCTGTCACCGGCGCGAAGGTGCAGCCGTACCGACGTCACCAGGTCGTCACGACGAAGCGCGCTGTGGCGATAGCCGTAGTCCAACGGCTCGCGCGACCAGGTGCGCGTCACGCCGTCGTGCCAGACCGTGACCGACTCCATCGACTCGTTCATGTCCGAGCCGTGACCACCGGCGTTCATAACCGCCGCGCCCCCGAAACTCCCGGGCACGCCCACGGCCCACTCAAATCCCACCACGCCCGACTTGGCCAGTCGACGAGCGGCCACCGGGAGGTCCATACCGGCACCCACGTCGACGACCACGACGTCGCCCTCGTCGCGCGTGCGCAGCTCTTCGAACTGCCCGACCAGGTGCACGCCGAGGACCTCGTGCTCGCCGTCGGCGACCAAGAGGTTCGATCCGTTGCCGAGGACGAACATCTCCAGTCCGCTCGCCACCATCAACGGACCGAGTTCCTCTAAGTCCGCGACGGACGCGAGCGTCACCAGTGCGCGCACCGTCCCGCCGACGCGATAGGTCGTACGCGCGCCGAAGGGCGCGTGCTCGCGCACTCGGGCGCCCCCGGCGTCGAGAAGTTCCTCGAGCGACATCAGCGCATCCCTGGCAGTCGTGGCGCGACCGACGCGACGTCGCCCGCGCCGAGGAAGAGAACGACGTCACTCGTCTCGTGCAGGGTTTCGAGAACGTCGGGGACGTCCTCGAGCGAGGCGCAGTAGGTCGTGGTGACGACGACGCCTCGTCGCACGATGGCCTCGGCGATCACGGCGCCGGTGACGCCGGTGGGGTTGGCCTCACCGGCCGTGTAGATGTCGGTCACGACGACCGCGGTGGCGAGGTCGAAGGCCGGCGCGAAGTCATCGACCAAGGACAACGTGCGCGTCACCCGATGGGGCTGGAAGACGGCGGTGACGCGTTCGTAGCCGGCTGCGCGCGTGGCGGCGAGGATCGCCGCGATCTCTCCGGGCAGGTGCGCGTAGCTCTCGTAGACGTCGAGCCCGCGCCACGTCCCCAGCAGGTCGAAGCGCCGGGGGGCGCCCGTAAAGTTCGCGAGTCCCGAGCGAATCGCCTCGGGTGCGACACCCACCTCGTGGGCCAACACCGCGACGACCGCCGCGTCGGCGACGTTGTGGAGGCCACTGACCTGCAGCGTCAGTGTCGTGTCGCCGTCGGGTCCCGAGAGGATGAAGGTCGAATTGCGTCGCGTCAGCATGACGTCGCGCACGCGCCACGGGTCATCGTCGCCGGTGCCGACGCGCACGACGTCACGTGTCACGATCTGCGCTGCGCGCCGACATCCGGGGTCGTCACTCCAGATGACGACGGGACCGAGCGTGCGATCGATCAACCGCGCGAAGGCGTTCTCCAGTGCGGCGAGCGTGCCGTAGTGGTCGAGGTGGTCGGCTTCGACGTTGAGAAGTCCGAGCGCCCATGGACGCACCAGCGCGAACGTCCCGTAGCTCTCGTCGACCTCCACCACGACCTCGCCACTGCCCCAGTGACCGTTCGCTCCGACACCAGGAACATTGGTCCCGAGCAGCCGTCCGGCGTCTCGTCCGTCGGACGCCATGACCTGGACCATCATCGACGCGGCGGTCGTCTTGCCGTGGGTGCCGCTCAACCCGATGAGCGTTCGTACTCCGGCCAACTCGGCGAGGACCTCGGCGCGCGACATCAGCGTCGCGCCGCCGTGGCGCGCGGCGATCAACTCCACGTTGTCGTCTCCGACGGCCGGCGACCACAGCACCACGCCGGCGTTCGCCACATTCGCGCCGTCGTGTCCGAGCGTGACCGTGACGCCGAGTGCGCGCAACTCTTCGAGCACGGCGGAGTCGACCAGGTCGCTGCCACTCACGAGCGCGCCCGAATCGTTCAGGAGTCGCGCGAGTCCGCTCATGCCCGCGCCGCCGACGCCGACGACGTGGACGCGCACTCCCGGCGAGAAGATCGTCACGACCAGCCGCCCACGTGTGCCACCACGCGAGCGATCGACGACGCCGCGTCTCGACGCCCCAACCGTCCCGCGGCCGCGGCCATCGTCGTGAGTGTCTCGGGCCCCGTGATGGACTCGAGCACCTCATCGAGTTTGACGCCGGTGCACTCTGCGTCGCGCACGAGTCGCGCGCCCCCGGCCTCCACGACGAGGAGCGCGTTCTTCATCTGGTGATCGCCGGGCGCGTGCGGCAGCGGCACCAGGACCGAGGGGATCTGCAACGTCGTCAACTCCGCCACCGTCGACGCCCCGGCCCGACAGATCGCCACGTCACAGAGCGCCCAGAGCTGCGCCATGTCGCCGAATTCGAGTATCCGGTAGTCGAGGCCGTCGGTGCGCGGCGCGCGGGCGCGCACTTCGGCGGCGTCACGTCGTCCGGCCACGTGGATGATCGTTCGGTCTCGTCGGGTGGACCAACGCATCGCGAGTTCGCTCACCGCGTGATTCACCGTCGTCGAACCGAGCGATCCGGTCATGACGATGACCACCAGTCGTCCGTCATCGATCGGCGGCGCGACGCCGCCGCGCGCGGCGCGACGCGCGCGCGGCGAACGGTCCAGCGCGACGATGCTCTCGCGAAGCGGCGTGCCCGTCACGACCGCTTTGGGATCGCTCGAGGGAAAAGCGCAACAGCGCGCGCGCGCGAATCGCGTGAAGAGTCGTTGCGCGGCGCCGGGCTCGGCGTCCAGTTCGACGAGCACGAGGGGGCGACGCCACAGCACGGCGGCCAGCGTCGTGGCGAACGAGGCGTAGCCGCCGAGGGAGACCACGACCGACGGGCGCCAACGGCGCACGTTCGAAATCGCGATCGCGACGGCGGCGAGTAACGACCCCGCGGCGCCGAGATTCTGGGCCAGCGCGTCGCCGCGCAGCGATCGACGAAAGCCCCGACCGGGCAACAACGTGAGTGCCACGTCGCTGGCGGCCAAGAGCGTCGACTCCTGGCCCCGGCGACTGCCCACGAAACGAAGATCACTCGGGGCGAAGCCCAACGCGCGTAGTTGATCGGCGACGGCCTCCATCGGAAAGATGTGTCCTCCGGTCCCACCCCCGGTGATGACGATGGGACCGGCCATTAGCGGTTCCGGCGAGGATCGTTCGTCGAACGCGTTCGCGCCGCCGCACGACGGGCGGTCTTTCTCTCGATGGTCTCTCTGAAGTTCGTCAGGCGGTGCTCGCGAATCGTCACGTCGCCGCTGTGCGATCGGTCGTGCGCGATGTTATAGAGCAGGCCGACCGCGGCCAGCTCGGTGATCAGGGCCGTGCCCCCGTAGGAGAAGAAGGGTAAGGGGATCCCCGTGACGGCCCACCACCCGACGACCGACGCGATGTTGATCAGCGCCTCGACGGCGATCCACGTGGTGATGCCCACGGCCACCAGGCGGTAGACCGAGTTCGTGCACTGCTGGGCGATACGTACCGCCGCGAAGAGGAAGGCGATGAACAACGCGATCACGAACAGGGTGCCGATCAGGCCCAGTTCCTCGCCGATGATCGTGAAGATGAAGTCGGTGTGGGGGTTGGGCAACAGTCCCCACTTCTCGCGGCTGTGGCCGAGACCGAGCCCCGCGACGCCGCCGGCGCCGAGACCGATTCGGCTCTGGGAGAGCTGGTAGCCGCCGCTCAAGAGGTTGTTGTTCGGGTGGAGGAACGACCAGAACCGACTGGCGGAGTAGGGCTTGGAGACCATGTACGCCCCGAAGGCGCTGAGCACGAGTGCCGTGATGCGCACGAGCATCTTCTTCGAGAGACCACCCACGGCGAGCATCGCGAAGACGATGATGACGACGACCGACGTCGTCCCGATGTCCGGTTCGATGACGATGAGCGCGCACCCGAACGTGACCGGTACGGTCCACAGCGCCAGCTGGCGCCAATGACCGAGTTCGTTGTGGTGGTGCTGGACGAGCCACGCGATGAAGAGCACCGAGAAGAGTTTGAACAGTTCCGAGGGCTGGAGGTAGATGACGTGCAGGTTGAGCCAACGGGTGCCGCCGTTGCTCGTGACGCCGATGGCCTTCACGGCCAGCAACAGCCCGACGCCGATCGTCATCAACAGCGGCGCGCCGCGCAAGAGTCGATCGAGGCGAACGCGCGAGGCGAGGTAGAGCGCGAAGATACCGAAACCGAGGTAGACGAGGTCGTGGATCATGATCGACCAGGTGGAGCCGCCGTTCGCCGAGGCCTGACCCTCGCTCGCCGAGGCCACGGCGATCGTGCCGAAGGTGACGAGCAACGTCGTGACGAGGAGCAACACCCGTCCGCTCGCGACGCCGCGGGGCATGGGCTGGAACAGACCCCGCTCCTTCGGACGCGGCGTCGCCTCGGCGCGCCGGGTCCGCGGAGCGTCTCGTAGGTCGCGTTGACGGATCGCCACGATCAGACCTTCGCGATCTTCAAGAAGTCGCCGTAGAAGATACCAAGACCGAGCATCGCCAGGAGTCCCGCGAGTATCCAGAAGCGCACGAGGATCGTGAACTCGGGCCACCCGCGAAGTTCGAAGTGGTGTTGCAGGGGCGCCATGCGAAAGACCCGACGACCGAAGAGCCGGAAACTGATTACCTGAATGATGACCGAGGCGGTGATCGCGACGAAGAGGCCACCGATCACGGGCAACAAGAGATCGAGGTTCATCAAGAGACAGAGCGCGCCGAGTCCGGTGCCGATGGCCAAGGCTCCGGTGTCACCCATGAATATGCGCGCGGGCGCGGCGTTCCACCAGAGAAAGCCGAGACACGCGCCGACGAGCCCGACCGCGACGAGCCCGAGGTCAAGTGAGGCGTGGAGGTGGTAGATCGAGAAATGTCGGAACTGCCAATAGCCGATGATGGCGAGCACGCCGAAACAGAACGTTCCCGAACCGGCGGCGAGTCCGTCCAGCCCGTCCGAGAGATTGACGGCGTTGGAACTCGAGATGATCACCAAGACCGCGAGCACGATCCATCCGCCCGACGTCAGGTTCCATCCGGGCAGCGAGAACCGGGTGAAAGACAGGTTGGTCGACGTGTGGACCCATTCAATGGAGAGGACCGCGAAGACCCCGGCGATCAAGAGTTGTCCGATGAACTTGCCGCGCTTGTTGAGTCCCAGATTCCGGGCGTTGCGGATGCCGAGGTAGTCGTCCAAGAAACCGAGGAACCCCGAGGCGATGACGACCCCGACGACCAGGATGCCACTGCGCGTCACGACCACCGAGGTGCCCACGTGGCCCATCAGATAGCCGAGCACGCCCGCCACGACGATCACGACGCCGCCCATCGTCGGCGTGCCGGCCTTGGCGTGGTGCGTGGACGGCAGGTCTTCGTGGATCAGTTGGCCGAGTGATCGACGAGTGAGGAACCGGATCCACAGCGGCGTCACGAGCAGCGAGAACATGAACGCCACACCGCCCGACTCCATCAGGCTCAGCACGGCACTCCCAACAACTCGCGCGCGACGACGCGATCGTCGAACGGTACGACGACGTCACCGATCGTCTGGGTCGTCTCGTGTCCTTTCCCGGCCACGACCACGGCGTCGCCGGGCGCGGCCTCGGACAGAGCACGCCTGATCGCGCTGCGTCGATCCGCGTCGCGTTCGACGTTCGCGCCGCTCACCACGCCCGCCATGACGGCGTCGATGATCGACTCCGGCGCCTCGGAACGCGGGTTGTCCGACGTCACGATCGTGAGGTCCGAGAACGTGGAGGCCACGAGTCCCATCTCCGGCCGCTTGGCGCGGTCGCGGTCGCCGCCGCAACCGAACACGGTGATGACGCGGCCCTCGGGCACCATGGTGCGCACGTCTTCCAAGAGGCGACGTAGTCCTTCCGGGGTGTGCGCGTAGTCGACGATCACGGTGACGTCGGTTCCGCGCACCACGTCGAATCGGCCAGGAATCGAGGCGACCTCGCCCATCGCGGCCGCGATGGCCGCGTCGTCGGCACCGAGCACGCTCATGATGGCCATCGCGAGGAGGGCGTTGTCGACGTTGTAGTCGCCGAGCAGGGCCGAGTTGACCAGGTGCCCGCGCCAGAAGAACGTCGTGCCCCTCAGCGACGCCTCGACGTCGGCGGCGTCGCGGCGTGAGACCCGGGTGACGGGCAACGTCGTCGCGTCGGCGAGACGTTCGCCGTAGGGGTCGTCGCCCCAGATGAGCGCGCGCTGGGCGTGTTCAGACGTGAAGAGGTGTGACTTGACGGCGAAGTACTCCTCCATCGAACCGTGGTAATCGAGGTGCTCGTGGCTGAGGTTGGTGAACGCCGCGACGGTGTACTCCAGTCCATCGACGCGGTGCTGACTGATGGCGTGGCTCGACACCTCCATCGCGACGACCGAGTCGCGAAGTGTCGGGTCGAATCGCTCGACCAGCGAAGCCAGGGTGCGAAACAGCTCGGGCGCGGCCGGCGTGGTGCGCTCGTTGGTCAAGGTGCCGATGTTGGCGCCGTTCCACGAGAGCGCGCGAGCCAGCTCCGCGACGATCGTCGTCACGCTCGTCTTGCCGTTGGTGCCGGTCACGGCGACCAACCGGGTTTTGGATTCGGGGTGAGCGACGACCGCGGCGCTCGCGTGGGCCAACAGCGCGCTCAACTGCGTCGAGGGCACGACCACGACCGGCGCCGCGACCTCGAGCGGAGCGCTCGCGACGACGCAGATCGCCCCGCGACGAACGGCGTCGCCGGCGAAGTTCGCGCCGCTCGTCGTCGAGCCGGGCATCGCGAAAAAGAGCGAGCCCGGTACGCACTCTCGCGAGTCGATGTCGACGTGAGTGATCTCGAGTCCCCCCGTCGCGACGTCGAGGGTGAAGTCGTCGAGTATGTCGCCCAACTGCATCAGGTCACGTCCGAAGAGATGGCGGCGCCCGATCCCTTCAACGGCTTCTGGTACGTGCCGTTCGAAGGGATGTTGTAGTGGTGCAACGCGTAGGACATGACCTCTTGGAAGATCGGGGCCGCCACCGCGCCACCGAAAATCGTCGTTTCGGGACGCTCCACCACCACGATCATCGACAGTACCGGGTCGTTCGCGGGGGCGAATCCGACGAAACTGGCGTTGTAGTCCCCGACGAGGAGTTTGTCCTTCCCCGGATAGGGCATGGAAGCGGTGCCGGTCTTGCCGGCCACGCTGTAGCCGGGGATGATCGCGTTCGTGCCGGTGCCGGCGAGTACGACCTGTTCGAGCATCTTGACCATCGTCGCCGAGACACTCGGACTGATCGCCTGTCGCTTCGCACTCGCGGGCGTCGCCTTGACGGTGCCGTTGGCGTACACGTAGCCCCGAACGAGTTTCGGCTCAACGAAGACGCCGCCGTTCGCGATCGCGTTATAGGCGTCGAGGATCTCGATCGGCGGCACGGCGTCGACCTGACCGATGGGAAGCGCTACTTGGTCACTCGCGAACCAGTGCGCGGCGTTCACGAGCAGACCGGAGGACTGACCCGGGAAGTTGACCGCGGTCGGCTGACCGAATCCCAGCCGCTCGACCTGGGCCAACAGACCGGCCTCGCCCACGCGCGTGCCGATCTCGTAGGTGCCGATGTTCGACGAGAGCGCGAGCACCTGGGTCGCGGTGAGGTGCTCGAGCGGGTGACGTTCGGCGTCGTGGAAGTAGCGCCCGCCGACGACGACCGAGGGCGGCACCGTGATCTCGCTCGACGGCCTGATGAGGCCGGCCTGTAACGCCGCCGAGAAGGTGACGATCTTGAAGACCGAACCGGGCTCGTAGGTCTGGGTGAAGGCGAGGTTGTTGATGGTCTGCTCGATGCCGGGCACGCCGACGCTCTGACCCCAGACCGAATCGGTACCGAGGATGCCGGGGTGGGACTTGGTATTGGCGAGCGAGGCATCGGCGAGGATCTCGCCGGTCTTCACGTCCATCACGACCGCCACGCCCGACACCGCGTCGGTGGCGGCGAGTTGTCGCGCGAGGTCGCGTTCGGCGACGAACTGCAGCGAGGTGTCCAGCGTCAACTCGAGCCCGACTCCGGGCTTGGCCTTTCGAATCACCGTGCTGAACGAGCTGGGCAGACTGACGCCGGAGTCCGAGACGAACTCGCGCGTCACTCCCGTGGCGCCCGCGAGCAACTTCTGGTACTGGAACTCCAGGCCGGCCGATCCCTTGCCGGCGGCGTTGGTGCCGCCAAGGACCGACGTCGCGATCGGTCCGTTCGGGTATGTCCGTACCGACGAGTTCTGGACGGTGATGCCGGGAAACCCCAACGCCGAGAGCTTGCGCCCGGAGTTCAGGTTCAGCTTGTTGTTCAGTATCACGTAGCCGTCCGTTGTCTTGGACAACAGTGCGACGAGCCGAGTGACAGGCACCCGGAGGATCGGTGCCATCGCCTGCGCTTCGCGCTGGGGATGCTTGATCTGGAAGTCGTCGGCGATGACCAGTGACGTCGGGCGCGACACCGCGAGAATCTGTCCGTTGCGGTCGTAGATGCCGGCGCGAAGCGCCGTCGTCTTCAGATTTACCCGGACCTGATTGACCGAGAGTTCGGCGTAGTGCGCGTGATCGACGACCTGGATGAAGAACAGGCGCACTCCCAGCGCGACGAATGCCAGGGCGAGGAGGGATCGAAGCATGACCAGGCGTCGCGGTCCGCTGACGCGGCGACGCGTCGGGTGATGCAGGACCTGGGTGCGGGTGTGGGTCGGCGAATTGTGCGTGCTCACCGAATCGTCCTTGATGTAGCCGGCGCATAACCCAGGAACTTCGGTAGCCGCAGAGGCTCATCAAGTGACGTGGACGGGACTTGCGTCACCGAAACCGGATAGACCAGGTGCAACGCGCCGGCTTTGGTGGCGACGAGACTGGGCGCCGAGAGATCGGTGTTCGAACCCACCTGCTCGGCGTAGGTCGATTGAGCCTGGAGCAGTTGGCTCTGGAGCGAGTGCAGTTGGACCTGGCGATTGGCGACGATCATGCTGCCGGCCATCGACAGCGCGAGCGCGACGATCACGATGACGCAGGACTTTCGAAGTGACGAAGTGTCGCGCCAAGTCCGGGTGACGGCACGTCGTCGCGGGGCCACGGCGACGTGCGTCGGACGACGGGCCACGGGACGCGTCTGCGGTCGGGCCCGAGGTCGGGTACGGCCGGTATCGACGCGCCGAGGAAAGGTGATGACACTCATCAGAGCTTCCGGGCTACTCGCAAACGAGCGGAGCGGGCTCGGGGATTCCGATCGATTTCGCCCTGGCTGGCGAGTCGGGCGCTCGCCTTGAAGACCGTGACGCGCGGCACGGCGCCGCAGACGCACCCGAGTTCGGGCGGGCAGTGACAGCCTCCGGTCGACGCTTCGTGCAGGACCGATTTGACGACGCGGTCCTCCCCCGAGTGATAGGAGATGACGGCCACGAGACCGCCGGCGACGAGCGCGTCCAGCGCGGCGTCGAGCCCGGCGCTCAACTCGTCGACCTCGGAGTTCACGGCGATGCGAAGCGCCTGGAAGACCCGCGTCGCGACGTGGCCGCGCCGACGCGCCGCCATCGGCACCGCTCGCTCCACGGCGTCGGTTAACTCATTGGTCGTCTGCGGCTGGCGTTCGAGGACCGACTTGGCGATCGATCCCGCGAATCGACTCTCCCCGTTTTCTCGCAAGAGGCGAACGAACTGGTGCTGGTCGACGTGGCCGAGGAACTGGGCGGCCGTTTCACCGCGGGTGGGGTCCATGCGCATATCGAGCGGCGCATCGGCGCGAAATGAGAAGCCGCGACCAGCGTCGTCGAGTTGGTGGGACGACACGCCCAGGTCCATGAGCACGCCCACGATCGCGTCAGCGCCGATGAAGTCAGCACCGCGCACCAACGCGTCGGCCAATTGGCCGAAGGTCGCGTCCACGATGCGGACGCGACCCTCGAAGCTGGCGAGTCGCTCCTTCGATGCGGCTCGGGCATCGGGGTCTCGGTCGATGCCAAGAATGCGGAGTTGGGGCGCGGCCTCGAGCAGCGCGAACGCATGACCGCCGCCGCCCAGCGTGGCGTCGACGACGACACCAGCCGGCTGACTGGCGAAGAGCTCGACGATCTCACTTTCGAGCACCGGTACGTGAAATATGTCCTGGGCCATCTGCAGCCTTTCAATCGTCAAGACGGGAGAGCAGGCGGAGGAGGATTCTCTACCCGTCTTGACGATTGCCAGGCTGCGCATGGTCCGCGGCCGATACTTCTGTTGCACCCCATTCATTAGTCACTGCCCTGCTTGAAAAGCTCCTCGGCCGAGTTGACCTTCTCGGCGTAGTTCGAGGGATTCCAGAGTTCGATGTGATCCAGGGATCCCACGATTAATACGTCGCCACTCAACTGCCCGTACTCCCGAATCGCCGACGGCAGGGCGAATCGTCCCTGCTTGTCGAATTCGACGTCCGAGGAGTTCGCGGCCCAGTACCGAACCTGCTTGCGCTCGACCGATCCACCGGATCGGCTCTGCTCGAGACGCTCGTCGCTCTGGCGGGCGAACTCCCCGGGGGTCCAGAGCGCGATGCATCCTTCGGTGTTGGGGCTGAGGTGACCGCCGCGTTCGAACTCGGCGCGAAACTTGGCGGGCAGGATGAGTCGACCCTTGGCGTCCAGCGAGTGCTGGTACTGGCCAACAAATCCGTGCATTTGACGATCCTCCCATGGGCTCACCACTTTCCCCCATTCGGTGACACATTACACCACCTAACCCCACCTCAATGCAAATGAAAACAATTTGGAGCCAATTTTGAGGTCCGATCGACCCGGGACGTGACGAGCCGAGGTGGCCGCGTCGAAGAGGGAGCTTTAGGCGTGTAGCGGAAGGTCGCGGTACTGCCACGGACCGCTCGCACGTCGAAGCGCCTCGATCACACTCTCGGCGCCGGCGTCGGTCAGTGTCGAAAGTACCTGATGGTCGAGGGCGTTCTCGAGGCCGTCCGGTCGTTCCCGGAGATAGCGAAGAACATCTTCGGATCCGTGGGCGTGCGCGACGGTCGAGAGGAAGATGCCTTCACGCACTCGCCACTGACTGACGCCCACGGTCTTCTTGTCGTCGACGAACACCTCGCCGGGCCCGCGTCCGGCGAAACAGACCACGCGATAGGCCGGATCTCCCTCAAGAGGACCGTCATGCACCGTGACGTCGCCACGAACCAGCGGACGCAGGACCTCGGCCCACCACCGTCCGGCCATTACCGACGTCACGTGCACGTCACCTCGCCAACGCTCGTCGTCGGCCGGGATCCACCAGTCGACCCAGAGGTCATCGGGTTGTAAGAGCACGAGACCACCGCCGCCACGGCGACGTCGCAGTGCGACCTCGCCGACTCGTTCGGCGTCAAGCAGGTCGATCGGCTGCGCACTGCCCAGGACCAACGTCGCGCGTTGCGGTCGCACGCGGTACATCGTCGCTTCGGCTTCGCTTCGCACCACGTCGTAGTCGTACAACTCGGTGGGGACCGAACTCACGACGCCCGAGGTAGGTACGGCGCCCACAGCGGGTCCGGGTCGGGCAGATGACGCCAACGCCACCATGGCCCGTCGGGTATCCGCGGTTCGAAGTGCATGCGCCAGCCGATCTCTTCGAGCAGACGGTCGCCCTTTTGCATGTTGTGGCGACGACAGGCCGCCACCACGTTGGTCCATTCGTGTCGCCCACCGCGGCTGCGCGGGACGACGTGGTCGATCGTGTCGGCGTGCTCGAGGCAGTAGGCGCAGCGATAGCTGTCGCGCAAGAGGAGCGAACGCCGCGTCAAGGGAGGCGTGCGCACCTTGGACGGCAGCTTCACCATGTCGTGCAGTCGAACGATCGCCGGGATCTGGACGACGACCGAGGCCGATCGACAGACGTTTGGATGTTCGGGCGTCACGATCGGCTCCGCTCGTCCGGCGAGCATCAACACGACGGCTCGCCGCTCGCTCACGAGCTGCAACGGCTCGAACGTGGCGTTCAAGAGAAGGACGCGACTCACGAGCGACCCCGCGGTTGCGCGAGCGCCCACGTCGCGGCGTCGAGCATCGCCGCCGGGCTGAAGGAGCTGTGCGCGTGCCCGTTCACCGTCGCGAGTCGGAACTCCCAATAATCGGGTGCCGGCAGCGGGAGGAACGGCGAGTGTCGCAGCCACCCATCGCGGCGCAGCCGCCATCCGGCGCGCGCCAGCGTTCGCGCACTGGCGGGGTGACGAAGAAGGTATCGCCCCAGTCCGGGCGGCCAGAGACCCCTCACGATCGTCCCCGCCACGCGACGAGTGCCGCTCCGAGCAGCGGTCCGTCGGTGCCGAGTCCGGAGGGCGAAATCTCGAGGTGTTCAGAGTAGGGCAAGCGCGCCATCGCGCGCGCCGACTTGTTGGCGACGTCGAAAAACTCGTCGCCGAAACCCAGCGCCACCGATCCGGCGACGTAACAGTGATTGAAGTCGAGCACCGACGCGAGTGTGCCGACGGCGCGACCGACGAGGTCCGCGCTTCGCACGCGCGTGGCCGCGTCGGCGTCGGCCGGGCGACGTCCGGTGAGTGATTCGATCGCCCACCCGGACGCTTCGGCCTCGAGACATCCGAACGCGCCGCACGAACAGAGGTTGCCGTTCGGCACGACGTTGAGGTGTCCGATGTGTCCGGCGTTGCCGGACTCGCCGTCGAGCAACTCGCCGTTGATGACGAGTCCGCCGCCAATGCCGGTCGAGACCACCATCGAGAGGTACGACGAATCGGTTCGGGCCGCGCCGTACGCGCCCTCGGCGAGCGCGAGCGCGCGCGCGTCGCCGTCGACGAAGACCTCGAGTCCGAGGGCGTCACGTAAGGTGCGTCGCAGAGGGAACGAGCGCCACTGCGCGATGTTGAGCGGCGAGACCTCTTCTCCCCCGCGGCTCATCGGACCGGCGCATCCGACGCCCACCCGCTCGACCTGACCCTCGGCCATCACTCGTCGAGAGAGTTCGATGACCGCGGTGATGAGGTCGTCGTGGTGATCGGCGTCGTTGATACGCGACCGCGACCGCAGTATGCCGTCGGCGTCGACAATCGCCGCTTCGACTTTGGTCGCTCCGATATCCAGGGCCAGACACGGGGGCGCGTTACGCGCTACCCCGAGGTCGGTCATTCTCGAGTGCGGCGCTGACGCGACAACCAGTCGCGAAGCGAACTGGTCCGGGGACCGTAGTTCGCGCGGGTGTCGTCACCTTGGCTCGGACGGGTGATGTCCTGCCACGATGCACGTCCCATGAGACGAGCGTTTCGCTCGATGACTACTGCGGATATAAACATCAAGGCCACCCCAACCAGGCCCAACAGGACCGAACTGGAGAAACAGAGGATGAGGATCACAAGTCCCGCGACGAAGCCGGCGATGCCCCAACGCACCCGCCGTCCACCGTGGGAGTAGACGTTCGTCTCACGAACGTTTTTGGCGAATCGAGGATCCTGCTTCGAAAGTGACTCTTCGAGTTCGGCAAGGATTCGCTGTTCATGCTCTGAAAGTGGCATCGCGTCTCCTTCCTTGGACCTTGGACCCATAGTAGTTACTCGTCATCCGTGTCCGCACGTCACTTATCGCATCCTTACCATCGTAAAATAGGGCCAGCCCGAAGGAGACCGGTGACCGAGACGCGCCTGCGAGTGGCCATGATCTGCACCGGGAACATCTGTCGCTCCCCCATGGCCGAAGTCGTCCTGAGGCACTTCGTCGACGCCGATTCGTCGCTTCGAGGTCGCGGCGAGGTCACGAGCGCCGGCACGGCCAACTGGCACGTGGGTAGCCCGATGGACGAGCGAGCGCGCCGCGCACTCGACCGCGCCGGTTTCAACGGCCGGGGTTCTCCCGCGGCCTTCGCGAACCGGGCGTACCTGAACGACCAGGACGTCGTGATCGGCATGACTCGTGAGCACGTTCACGAAGTGAAGTTACGGCTGTCGAATGAGACGACGCAGGTAATGCTCCTGCGCAATTTGATCGAGCCGGGACGCAACCTCGACCTGTTCGACCCCTACTACGGCGACGACGTCGAGTTCGACGAATGTCTCGAAATGGTCACCCGCGGTGGTCAGCGTTTGACGTCGGAGTTTCGTCGGCGATTCGGTGCCGATTCCTCCGAAGGTTGACCTTTTTCGGCGGCGCGCAACGCTCACTAACTTGGACCGAAAGGGGAACTGTGAAGACGAGACTCACCGAGATGTTGCACATCGAACACCCCGTGATGCTCGCCGGCATGGGTGGCGTCGCCTACAGCGCGCTGGCGGCTGCGGTCTCCAACGCCGGTGGCTACGGATGTCTCGGGGCCTCGACCATGTCGAGTGAGCGTCTCGCGAAGGAGATCGCGGCCACTCGCGAACTCACGACGAAACCGTTCGGCGTCGACCTGTTGACCGCCTTCCCCGACACCCTCAAGCACAACGTCGAGCTGTTGATCGAAGGCGGCGCCAGTACGTTCGTGGCCGGGCTCGGCGTGCCCGCGCACGTCGTCGAGCTCTGTCACGATCACGGTGTGCTGGTCGTGTCGATGTGCGGCAAGGTCGAACACGCCAAGCGCGCCCTCGACGCCGGGTGCGACCTCGTCGTCGCGCAGGGCACCGAGGCCGGCGGTCACACCGGCACCGTGGCGACCCTGCCGCTCGTCCCGCTCATCGTCGACGCCATGGACGGGGCGATCCCGGTCGTCGCCGCCGGTGGCATCTTCGACGGCCGCGGTCTCGCGGCGGCGCTGTCCCTGGGCGCGGACGGCGTGTGGATCGGCACGCGATTCATCGCCACCCCCGAAGCGCGCGCGATCCCGGGATATCGCGAAACGATTCTGGCGACGCGCGAGGACGGCACCGTCGTGTCGCGCGCGTTCAGTGGCAAGACCATGCGCGTGCTGCGCAATGACACGACGGATCGCTACGACGCCGATCCCTCGCTGCTGAAGAGGTTCCCAGACCAATTGGGAGTCGCCTTCAACGACGGGACGTTCCACCTCGGCGGCGACGAGGACACCACCGGCGTCGATCCTCGCCGCGAAGGGTACCCGGCCGGTCAGGCCGTCGGGGCGATCACCGAGGTGATCGCGGCCGGGGACATCGTTCGCTCGATCGTCGAAGAGGCGCAACGCGTGATCGACGGGCTCGGCGCGCTCTAGATTCGTCCCACGGACCTAGTGTTTTTCCATGACCGAATCGAGCCCGACCGTCGAGGAGATCCTCTCGGCAATTCGCGGCTCGACCAAACGGGTTACCGTCGCCAAACGAACCGTCGCCGAGGTCTTGGTCGCCGCGCCCGATCATCTCACGGTCGAAGAGATCACCCAGGAGGTGCAGTCGCGCCAACCGGACGTCAGCCCCTCGACGGTCTATCGAATCCTCGAGGAGTTCCAAGCGATGCAGATCGTCGTGCACGCGCACCTCGACCAACACGCTGCGGTCTTCCACCTCGCCGGCGCCGTCCACGGACACCTCACCTGCGACGCGTGTGGCGCGACGTTCGAGATCCCGGCCGCGCACTTCGACGCCCTGAGCAAGGATCTGATGCGAACGTTCGGATTCATGTTGGACCGTCACCACGTGGCCGTGACCGGCACGTGCGAGTACTGCCAAGCGAATCGACCGCTCTAGCGACGTCGGCACTCTTACGGGCTTCTTAGCGCCACCCGAAGGCAGCCGCAAAGGCCGTCGGTAGAGTTTGACCGGGTACCCCGTGATCAAAGTCGACCATCTCACGAAGCGCTACGCCGACACGCTCGCGGTCGATGATCTGGACTTCGAGGTGAATCCGGGCGTCGTCACCGGGTTCCTCGGACCGAACGGCTCGGGCAAGTCCACCACCATGAGGATCATCCTCGGTCTCGACCACGCGACCAAAGGTCGGGCCACCGTCAACGGCACGCGCTACGCCGAACTGAAGGACCCCATGCGTTCGGTGGGAGCACTCCTCGACGCCAAGGCGGTCCACCCGGGGCGCACGGCGCGTAGTCACCTTCGCGCCCTCGCCGCGTCGAACCAGATCAAGACGTCACGGGTCGACGAGGTGCTCGACTTCGTGGGCATCTCGTCGGTCGCCAATAAGAAGGTCGGCACGTTCTCTCTGGGCACGAGTCAGCGACTGGGCATCGCCGGGGCACTGTTGGGCGATCCCGGCATCTTGCTCTTCGACGAGCCCGTGAACGGCCTCGACCCCGAGGGCATCAAGTGGATCCGCGAATTCTTTCGGGCGTTGGCGAACGAGGGCCGCACGGTCTTCGTCAGTTCGCACCTCATGAGCGAGATGGCGGTCAGCGCCGACGAGATCATCGTCATCGGACGTGGCCGCTTCATCACGTCCGGCTCGGTGAATGACCTCACGAAAAACGCCGAGGGCACGGTACTCGTACGAGCGTCGGACCACGACAAGCTCGCGAAAGTGTTGACGTCGAGCAACGGCGTCGTCCACGACGCGAATGACGAGGGCCTCACGATCGGCGCCCTCACGTCGGACGAGGTCGGTCGACTCGCCTTCGACGCCGGAATCACCGTGTACGAACTGACGCCGCAGCGCGCGTCGCTCGAGGAGGTCTTCATGGACCTCACCGCCGGCGCCGTCGAGTACGGCGCCCACAAGGCGGATCCCGCCGATGACTAGCGGCTCGACCTTGCTGGCCTCCACGCGCGCCGAGTGGATCAAGTTCCGCACGGTGCGCTCGTCGATCATGGGCGTGATCGTGACGGTCCTACTCACCGTGGGCCTCGGGGTCCTCATCACGACGCTGGTGCGAACCCACTGGAGCCAATTCGGCGCCCTGCGCATCGCGACCTTCGACCCGGTCTCGAGCAGTCTGCGCGGCAGCCTGTTCGCCCAGTTCGCGGTCGGTGTCATCGGGACACTGTTTATTACGAGTGAGTACACGTCCGGGTCGATTCGCACGACGTTGACCGCCGTGCCCAACCGCTATCGACTGATCGCCAGTAAGGCCATCGTGCTCTTCTTCACGATGCTGGTCCTCGGGGAGTTCGTCTGTTTCGCCGCCTTCTTGATCGGTCAACGGATCTACCTCGGCGTCGTGCCCACGGCGTCACTCGAGAACGGCACGGTCCTTCGATCGGTGGTACTCGCCGGGCTGTACCTGACACTGCTCGCGCTGTTCGCCTACGCCCTCGGCATGATCTTTCGTCAGAGCGCCGCCACGATCAGTGTCTTCGTGTCCCTGCTGTTGATCGTGCCGATCATCGGGCTGTTCTTCCCGCAGAGCTGGCAGAACGACTTCATGCGCTTCGAACCCTCCACGCTCGGGCTCTCGATGGAGTCGCCGTTCGCGCCGTCGAACACCTTCGGCGCCTGGAGCGCGACGCTCGTACTGCTCGCGTACGTGGTGGGCACGACGGTGATCGCCATCGTGCTCTTCCAACGTCGAGACGCCGGCTCCAATCAGTAGCGCTCCTAAGGTGACGTCATGGAGCTGACGGACGCGCTGCGCACGACCGGATCGGTTCGCGCCTTTCGGGACGAACCGGTGAGCGACGAGACCCTGTACGAGATACTGGACGACGCGCGCTTCGCGCCGTCGGGCGGTAACCGCCAGGCGTGGCGCGTGATCGTGGTGAAGGACGCGTCACGTCGCCGAGCCATTCGTGATCTCTACCTGGACGGCTGGCACGACTACATCGCGCACGTGTTGGCCGGACTCGTCCCGTTCTCGCCACTGGCCAGTGACGAGGACCGCGCGAGCGCCACCGCCCACCGCGCGGCGGCGATCGCCACCTCTCGACCGGACGGTTTCCCCGAGACGCTCGATGACGTGCCAGTGATGCTCGTCATCTGCGCGGACCTCAGGGTGCTCGCGGCCACCGACCGGGACCTCGGTCGTTACCAAATCGCCGGCGGCGCGTCGATCTATCCGTTCGTGTGGAACCTCTTGCTCGCGGCTCGGGCCCGGGGGCTCGGCGGCGTCATGACGACCATCGCCACGCGCAACGAACCGGGTCTGCGCGAGGTACTGGACATCCCGGAAGATCGGGCCGTCGCCTCGATCGTGGCGCTCGGACACCCGCAGAACCAGGTGACGAAATTGAAACGCCGCACCGTCGAGGAATTCACGACGAGCGACACCTACGACGGGGATCGGTTCACGCCCGGAACCTAGTCACCGAAGATCTCGTCGGAGTCTTCGCCCAGTCGGCGTGGGCCACGGCGAACCGTTGGACGGGTGCCGTCGATGACGAGCGGCGTGCGCATCGTCGCCACCTCGCCGGTCGGCGTCCTCATCGTGCCGACGAACTCACCGTCGCGAATCTGCGCCTGATCGAACGCGCCGGCGACGTCGAGTATCGGCGCGTGCGGCACACCGGACGTCTCGAAGACCGCGAGCCAGTGATTGGTCGAACGCGCCGCGAAGATCCGATCGAGCTCGACGCGAAGCTCGTCGCGCTGGGCCACGCGCGCATCGTTCTCGGCCCAGGAATGACGTGAGAGTTGGGCGTCACCGAGCACCTCGACCAGTCGCGCGTACTGCGCGTCGGTCCCAACGGCGAGGAGGATGAACCCGTCGGCCGTCGTCACCGGTCCGTAGGGCGTGATGCTCGGATGGTCGTTACCCAGTCGCGTCGGGTTCTCGCCCGTCGCGAGGTAACCCTGCGCCTGATTCACCAGGACGGTCATGGTGGACTCCAACATCGGCGCCTCGAAGTGTCGGCCGGGCCGACCGGCGACGCGCGCGAAGAGTCCCGCCAGGAGGCCGATCGCGCCGTAGAGTCCCGTGACGACGTCCGCGACCGGCGCGCCGACCTTGGTCGGTGGACCGTCCGGCTCGCCCGTCACGCCCATGATCCCGGAACGCGCTTGGGCCAAGAGGTCGAATGACGGTTGATCGGCGACCGGGCCGCCGAGCGTGGCCGGGGTGACGCACACCCAGACGCATTCGGGATTCGCCGCGCGCAGGCGCTCGATGCCGAGAGACGAGAACTGACTCGGTAGGTAGTTCTCCACGACGGCGTCGGCGAGGCGCACCAGCTCGGCGACGCGCTCGAAGTCGCGCGGATCGCGTAGATCGGCCACCACGTTGCGCCGGTGACGATTGACCGCCAGGTAGTACGTCGCGTCACCACCGAATCGTGGTGGAGCGAGACCGCGCACCGGGTCGCCGCTCGGCGCCTCGACCTTGATGACGTCGGCGCCGAGGTCGCCCGCGATCATCGCGCAGAGCGGTCCCGCGAGTACTCGAGAGAGGTCGAGGACCCGTACGCCTTCGAGTGGCAATCCTGTGCCGACGTTCGTAGGGTCGATCGTCCACTGCATCAGAGCACTTTGGAGAGGAAACCCTGAAGACGCGGGGACGACGGCGACGTGAGGACCACTTTAGGATCGCCGAACTCCTCGATGAGGCCTTGGTCCAAGAAGTACACCGTGTTGGCCACCTCTTTGGCGAAGTTCATTTCATGGGTCACGACAATCATCGTCATGCCACTGCGTGCGAGGTCCTTCATGACGTCGAGCACCTCGCCCACCAACTCCGGGTCCAGCGCGGAGGTCGGTTCATCGAACAGCATCAACTTGGGATCCATCGCGAGCGCTCGCGCAATCGCCACTCGCTGCTGTTGTCCGCCAGAGAGTTGGGCCGGGTAATGGCGCTCCTTGCTGTCAAGCCCGACGCGGGCGAGGAGTTCGCGTGCCTTGGCAATTGCCGCTTCCTCCTTGATACCTTTGACCCGAATTTGGCCAATCGTGATGTTCTCCAGCACGGTCAGGTGTTGGAAGAGGTTGAAACGTTGAAACACCATCCCGATCTGCGCCCGTTCTCCGCAGATTTGTTTGTCGTTCAATTCATAGAGCTTCCCGTTGCGCGCCTCGTAGCCCACGAGCTCTCCGTCGACGAGAAGTTCTCCGGCGTCGTGCTTCTCAAGGTGGTTGATGCAACGAAGCAGCGTGCTCTTGCCCGAGCCGGACGGTCCAATGAGACACGTGACTTCCCCGCGCGTCACGGTCAGGTCGACGCCTCGCAGCACCTCGACGCCGAAGTACGACTTTCGCACGCCGATCGCCTCCACCATTGGCGTCGTCATGCACTCACTCCGGTTGACACGCCGCGCTTTGTCCGGAACTTCGAGGCAATACCTTTCAGGTCATCGCGAAGGCGTTGAAGCGGCGTCGGAGGGGGGTTGCGAAGGGCGCCTTTGGCGTAGTGGCGTTCTAGATAGAACTGCCCGATTGAGAGCACGGTCGTGACAATCAAGTACCAGATACTCGCGACGATGAGTAGGGGCATCACCTGGAAGTTTGCCGCCGAAATATTGGTGACCGCGCCCAGCAGTTCGATCACGCCCACAGTGCTCGCGAGCGACGTGGTCTTCAACATCGAGATGACTTCATTGCCAGTCGGCGGAATGATCACGCGCATTGCTTGCGGCAACACCACGAGTCGCAGCGACTGACCTCGGGTCATGCCAATCGACGTCGCCGCTTCAACCTGACCTTCGTCAACCGCCAAAAGTCCGGCTCGGGCAATCTCTGACATGTACGCCGCCTCGTTGAGACCGAGCGCAACCATCGCCGATCGGAAAGGGTTCAGAATCGAAATGAGGTTCAGATGAATGAACGTGACTGGGAGGAACGGAAGTCCAATGGTGATCGCCTTGTACAGGGCGGTGATGTTGAACCAAAAGGCGAGCTGGACGAGCACCGGCGTGCCGCGAAAGAACCACGTGTATGTCCACGCGGTCGATGAGAGAAGTCGACTCTGTGAACGACGCATCACCGCGAGAATGACGCCGAGCACGATCCCAATCGTCATGGCGAGCACCGTCAACAGCAACGTCAGATACAGACCGTGGATGACGTCGAAGGTGGTGAAATAGTGGAAGACAACGTTCCAATAGAATCGCCACTCGAGCGGCTGCGAACAGTGTCGAATCCCTTGGACTCTCGCACAGACGTTAACGCCAGTGCCGACCTTCGAGAAGATCGTGTGGATGACCATCGCGAGGAAGATCAGCACGATGACGGTGCCGACCCAGCGACCGTAATGACGAACGGGGACGACCTTGACCGAGTCGTCCCCGTTAGAAGTCATGTTGGTTTCCTACTACATGTCCTAGGAGATGGCTCCGTTGAGAACAATCTTCGACGACGTCAGCGCACCGCCGGTGACGCCCCACTTCACCAGAATCGCGTGATAGGTACCGTTGGCGATCAAGGTCTTCACCGCGGCTTGAATCGCCTTGGCCAGTCCTGTACCGGCCGTGGTCTTCGGCGTGGCGATGCCGTACGGAGCGACCTCAATTGCGTTACCAACGACCTTGAACAGGCCATTCGACGTCGACGCGATGAAACCGGCGATTTGACTATCAACGAAGCCAAACGTCGCTCGCCCCGACGAGACGGCGAGATTGGCTTCGGTCTGCGTGGGGAACGAGAGGACCGTCAGCTTTTTGCTGGCCGAGCACGCCTTCTTGGTGGCGTTCGCGTCCGTCTGCTCCGTCGTTCCCGTTTCGACGGCGACGGTCGTTCCACAGAAACTCTTCAGGCCAATGAACTTCGCCTTCGAGGAGCTCTTCGCATAGACGCCCTCGCCAGCCTGGAAGTAGTCAACGAAATTTACTGACTTCTCACGAGACTTGTTATCGGTAAAGGACGAGTTGCCGATTTGGTAGCGGCCACTGTCGATGCCGCCGATGATGTCGTCAAAGGTCACGTTGTTCTCGCTCTCCTTGAGTCCCAAGGTCGTCGCGACGGCCTTGAACAAGTCGACGTCGAAGCCGATCATCGTGGTGCCCTTCATCGACTCGTCGGGCGGATAGGTAGCGTCAGTCGCGACTTGCAGGGTCGTGCCCTTGTAGACCGACGGCACGAGCGTGGCGACCGCGGCGGTGTACTTGCCCGATATCGAACTGGCTCCCGCGCTCACGGCAGTGGCCAGCACCAGCGAGGCGACTCCCGCCATGACGAGAACCTGACGGAATCGTGTAAATCGCTGCATGAAATCTCCCTGTGTATTCCCTCGCCGAGGTCGGCGTCTGGGTTCCATTGATACCAGAAAACCCGAGACCATTACCCTCAGCGACCTGAACGACACCTCAGTGCTCGAATACCAATTCCGATTCCGGTGTCGTTCTCGCAGCCGGAAGGTACCAGAACACGATCACCGCCGCGACCGCGGCGGTCGCGGCTGCGACCAGACAGCCCCGATGAAGACCATTCATGAATGCGGCCGTGATTTGGGGCGCCAGGGCCGTTTGCGCCGACGCCGGGAGGTGCATCGCGGTCATCTTGGCTGCCTCCATTGAGCTCTGGGCCACGTTCAATTGATGACTCGTGAGACCGAGATCGCGAAAGGGCTCGAAGGCTCGACGGATGGCCGGTCCGAAGAGCGAGGCGAACACCGATCCGATGATCGCCACGCCCATCGTGCCGCCGAGCTCTCGCGTGGTTTCGTTGCCGGCGGCCCCGGCGCCGATCTGATCGGGCTCGAGCGTGTCCATCGTGGCGGCCACGGAGGGCGCGTTCACGAGCGAAAATCCCACGGCCAGAACGATCATCGATCCGATGATGGGGCCGAGGTAGGCCGCCTGCGCCGACATCATCGACAGCCACGCTAAGCCGAGCGCGGTCACGAGGAGACCGAGCGACACGACGAACCGGGTGCCCAGTCGCAGCGCGGCGAGGGCCCCGAGGGGCGTCGTCACCATCACCGTGAACGCGAACGGCAAGGTGTGGACGCCGGCAGACAGTGCCGAGTAACCCCGAACCAACTGAAAGTACTGCGTGACGAGGAAGATGAATCCGAAGAGGCAGAAGAAGTTCGTGGCCACCGCCGCCGCGCTCGCCGCGTAGGTCCGATTGTTGAATATACGCACGTTCATGAGTGGGCCGTCGCGACCGAGCTCGTGGTTCGCGAATCCACTGAGCAGCAGGATCGCGGCTCCAAAGAGCACCAGTGTCGGTGAGGAGCGCCAACCCCACGACGGTCCCTGAATGATCGCCAAGATCAGTGCGGTCACGCCCGACGTGCCGAGCGCCAAGCCCACCAGGTCCAGGCGATGGCGATCGGGGTAGACCGACTCCGGCACGACCGCGGCGATCGCGACGACGCCGACGAGCGCTATAGGGACGTTCACCAAGAAGATCGACCCGAAGAAAAAGTGTCGGAGCAGTAATCCACCAGCGATCGGTCCGAGGGCGATCGCGATGCCGGTCGTCGCGCCCCAGTAACCGAAGGCCTTGGCCCGTTCACGACGGTCTTCGAAGACGACGGTCAACGTCGACAGCGTGGCCGGAAAGATGAACGCCGCGCTGGCCCCCATGAGGGCTCGCCCCGTCAAGAGCGTCGTCACGTTGTGCGAGAACGCCGCCAGAACCGAAAAGACCGCGAAGGCGAAGAGCGCCATCAGCATGACGCGCCGGCGACCCCAACGGTCCGAGAGTCCCCCACCGGCGAGCAGGAGCGCGGCGAAGGGCAGCGAGTAGCCGTCGACGATCCACTGGAGGGACGAGTTCGACGCGTGCAGGTCGCGAGAGATCGTGGGCAGCGCCACGTTGACGATGGTGTTGTCGACGACGACCAGGAAGACCGCGATGCAGAGAACGAACAGCACCAACCATCGCCGTTCACTGGCAAACGTCGGCACAAACCCCCCAAGGTCGACTTCGTTCTACATGGCCTGTCACTCATCATTCGGACAGACCGAACACAGACGACCTTACCCAACACGACCAACGTGCCACGGCATTACGAGGTCAAAGGTTCACCTCGATACTGGAGTGACTACGCGTTCACCGCCGCCAGCGCGCCGTCCTTGAAACCGGCGGGCCAACGTCCGGGTCGACTGGGTCGCAACAGCATGTCGGTCAAGTCACGTCGAAGGTGCTCTTGACGCCACACGAGCTGTTCCTGGGCGCCACGCATGATGCGTTCGGCGTCGCGACACTCCGTACGCCACGTCGGGTCGGCCGCGAGGTCGAAGCATCGGAACGTCCCGTCGGCGAACTGCACGTACCCGAGATCGTCACTGACCGACGCGGCGAGATTCGCGAGCGAAAGGCTCCGGTCCTTCGGCCAATCATCGGTGACACGGCGGATGAAATAGGCCCGGTAGTCCCATTCGTAGTGCGCGGCCGTGCGCCACGGCGCGTCGAGGCCGGCGAGCAACGGTGCCAACGAGCGACCGTCGCACTGCACCGGTTCGTCGATCGCCAGGACGTCGGCGAGTGTCGGCAGGAGATCGACGTTCTCGCTGAAGTTCGTGACCACTCGACCGGCGTTGCCCGAGTGCGGGTCGCGCCACAGTCCGATGACGTGGTAGCTCTGCGGGAAGAAGCCCAGCTTCTCCTTAAGCCCGTGGTCGCCCAACTGCTCGCCGTGGTCGGCCGTGATGACCACGAGCGTGTCCTCCCACTCGCCCCGTTCTTCGAGCGCGCGAACCACTCGCCCGAGTTGCGAATCGACCTCGCTGATCATCCCGTAGTACTGCGCCCTGAGGGCGCGCATCTGATCGGGGTCACTCGGTGCGGCGCTGGCCTCGACGCCCATGGCGGCGTCGTGGATGGCGTGTCGTTGCTCGGCGGGCACCGGCGCTATCGGCATCTCCACGTCCGCCGGGTCGTACAACCGAGAGAACTCCCCGGCCGCGGCGTACGGGGGGTGGGGACGCAAATAACTGAGGTGGGCGAACCATCCGCTCTCTTGGGGAGCGAGCCACTGCAGGAATCGCGTCGTGAGAAAACCGCTGAGCGAGAGCTCGGCCGGACGATCGGGCTCGCCGCGCGCGGCCACCTCCCAGCCGTAGGGCACGTCGTAACCCTCTGCGCGAAGGCACTGGATCCAACCGGCCTGGCTCTCGGGCAGGTACAGACCGACCGAGAGTCCCGGCAACACGCCGTCGTAACTGTCGAGTCGGGGGTCGTCAATGCCTTGGGCGTTGGCGGGATCGACGCCCTGATCGGTGTAGCCGAAGAGCGTCGGGTCGAATCCGGCGCGACGCGCGACGTGCGAGATGTTGTCGAGTCCCTTGGGCAACGGCGTCCCGTTGGCGACGACCCGATTGTTCATCTGGTACGTGCCGGTGTAGATCGCGGCGCGTCCCGGCGAGCAGGGCGCGGCCTGGGAGTAGTGGCGCGAGAGCCGCACGCCTTCTCGCGCGATGCGGTCCAGCGTCGGGGTCTGGACGAGCGGATGGCCCGCCGCCCCGTAGGAGTCCCCGCGGAACTGGTCCAGCGTGATGAACAGGACGTTCATGTGGCGAGCTCGATGTAGCGGTGCATGTGCTCGGCGAGATCGTCGATGATCTCAAGTGCCCGGGGCACCATGGTCGGCAGGCGCAAGAAGCCGTGGATCATTCCCCCGGCCTCGAGCAGCTCCACGCGTACGCCGAAGTGTTCGAGCAGTCCGGCGTAGGCGACGGCCTCGTCGCGCAGCGGATCGCACTCGGCCACGACGACGATCGCCGACGGGGCGCCCGCGAGGTCATTGAACATGAGCGGGGTGACGCGCGGGTCGCCGTGATCGGTCCATCCGTCGAGGTACAGCCCGTAGTCGTAGCGCAGGTGGTCGATGTCGAGCGTGTGGCCGACGCCGTATTCGTGGACCGAGTCAGTGAACAACTCGGGTCCGAGCGTCGGGTAGATCACGACCTGAGCGGCGATTCCCAGGTTCTCGTCCTTCGTCAACGCGCACGCGACGGTCATCAACGTCGCGCCCGCCGAGTCGCCCATCACGATCAGCTTCGCGCCGGGGTCATCGAAGTCGCCCAGGTGCGCCCGTACGTAGCGAATCGTGTCGACGGCGTCGTCGATGCCGGCCGGGAAGGGATGCTCGGGCGCCAGTCGGTACTCGACGGAGAGAAATCGCATTCGGGTGTCGGTGGCGAGTCGCCGACACAACGCGTCGTGCGTGTCGAGATCGCCCACGACGAACCCGCCGCCGTGGAAGTAGACGACCAAGGCCTTGCCCTCCTCGTCGAACGGCACGTACAACCGAGCGCGAAGCGTGCGTCCGTCGAGGGCCAGCACTACGTCGCGAACTGCATCCACGGCCTCGGGATCGCCGCGATTGGCCAGCGCCAGCGTTCGGTAGGTCGCGCGGCGCTCGTCGGCGCTCTGGAGGGAAGGGTGGGGTGCCGGATCGGCGCGAAGCGCGTTGACGTAGGGCTCGAGTGACGGATGAACCATGGCGACCTCCTTCGCTAAAGATTACGCATCGAGGGACGTGGCGACGCCACCGCGCAGTCAATCGCGAAAGTCGTCCCAACTGCGTTCAACCTTGTCGATCGAATCGCGCCATCCACGTTTCGCCGTCCGACGCGCTTCCTTGTGGAAGGACCGAATCTCACGCAGCGGTTCCTTCCAGTTCGGTTCCGCGACGCTCAATGACTTCAACCACGCACCAGCGACCGCTTGGTCGTGCACGACACCGAGCTTCGTCTGGGTCGCCTCGGCCGCGCTGGCCACCTTCACGGCCGGCTTACCGGCCACGAGACCCAATACTTCGCAGGCGCACTGGAGTCGCTTCAATTCGATGCGGACGCCGTGCAGGTTCTCGTTGTTCGAATCGGCGATGGCCTTACCCGTCGCCTTTCGCACGTCGCGCCACGCGCCCTTCAGTTGTTTGCTGAGGACTTCGACCGCCGATCCCTTGGCGCGCGGGTCGAAAGCGACCGAAGATCCGATCGTCGCGATCTCGTCAACGAGCAACGCGTAGCGTTTGGTCGTGCGTTCGAGCGCGCCGCGCTCCTGGGCCTCGTCAATGCGCCGGTCTAATCGACTGACGACCTCGGATTGCACGGATGCGTCTTCCACCATCCACAGTGACTTCACGATTCCCGAGCGCAGGACGTCGAGGTCACGAATCTCGCCGAGCACGCCGGCGTACCACGAGAGTTCGACCAACATCGGATCGGCCCACTCTTCCTCGAAGAGCCCGGAGTAGGTCCGCAGGACCGAGCGAAGTCGCCGCACGCTGACGCGCGCCTGGTGGACCTGACCGATGACACTGTTTCGCCGACGAGCCTCTCGACGGGGCAGTTGAAACACGCGGTCGCTGCGCGACGCCTCGAGGAGCTTCCCGGACTGCTCGCTCGTAAGGTCATTGAGGAGGAAGTTGCGCGCGAACTGATCCAGCACATCGGAGATCACCACGTCCGCGGTGGCGTCCGATTCCTCTACCACGTCGCTTCCTCGATCGTCAGAGTGATGCACACAAGTCGAAACAATCTGGTAGTTCGGTTCGTCAGGGGCCTTTCACGACACGCATCATCTCGATGCAGAGATTCAAGTCTACGACGAGACGTGACGTTCGTCGCGGGACGTGTCTACCGAGCGTCAATGAGTCGCCGCAATCAAGGTGGGATGCATCCATCCCGGCCTGGCGGGCCGGGATGGATGGACTCTCTGGAGCGGACGACCGGGCTCGAACCGGCGACCTCGACCTTGGCAAGGTCGCGCTCTACCAACTGAGCTACGTCCGCGTGGTCTCCAATAGTAGCCGAGGCGCCCAGCGGAATCGACACCGGCTCATTCGCTCACGGTGTCTATCAGGCGGCTCGCCTCGTCCGACAAGTAATCGCGGAGCGTGGCGAGATCGGGCATTTTTCGTGCGCAGCCGAGCATGCCGAACTCGAGGTTCTGTTCGAATCCCAGAACCGTGACGTTCAAACAAAACGGTCCGAGGAGTGGACCGACCGGTGCGGCCGACACGACGCGATGTCCGCTCAGCCAGAGTGGAATCGGCGGGCCCGGTACCGAGGACACCATGAGGTTCGCCATCGGTGGCAGCACGTCGAAGAGTCCGAACGCGTCGACCATCTTACCGCCGAAAGAGAGCACCGTCGGACCCAGCACGCGAGGCATCTCCTGGAACATCGTCGCGCCATTGTGCCGCTGCACGCCGACGGTCTTGGCGGAGTCTTGCGCGATCGCCTTGAGCCGTTCCACGGGATCGTCGATATCGGTGTGTAGGGCCAAGAGCATTCCCGAGATCTGATTGCCCATCGCGGCGGCGTCGCCCTCGCCGCGAACGTTGATCGGCACGAAGGCAATCAAGTCGCGCGTGCGCACCTCGCCACGGTCGTCCAAAAGCCGGCGCACCGCGCCGCTCGTCGTCGCCATCACGAAGTCGGTCACCGATGCCCCGTAGTGCTTCGCCGTTCGCTTCGCGTCGGCGAGCGGAATGCGCATGCGGTGATAGGTCTTCTCGACGCCGGCGCGACCATTGAGCGACGACCGACGAGCTTCGAAGATCGACGGCTGGTCGGGCGTCGCTCGTTTCCGGCCGCGGGTGATCAACACGCGAACGACCGTGCGCACGACGTCGAACACTCGCGTGAACCACGACGTCACGACGTTTACTGCCAGCGCGGGCTCGGCTCGCAACCGGCGCAGACCTTCTAGCACCAGCGACATCGAATTCGTCGCGACGGGTTCGGTATTGTTCCCGTCCGTTTTGGGTGCCGGTTCACGGACCTCGGGAGAGATGTCAAAGAGACTGGCGAATGTTTCGGCGCCGGAGACACCATCGGCCAAGGCGTGGTGCACCTTCAACGCCGCCGCGACGCGTCCATCCTCGAGACCTTCGATTATCAAGAGATGCCAGAGCGGTCGCGTGCGCTCGAGCGGTCGCGACAGGAACTCCGAGACCAACTCGTCGAACTGCTCCGCGGTGCCGGGTGACGGCAGCGCCACACGTGAAATGTGTCGATCGAGGTCGATCTGCGTGTCGGGCACCAGCGCCGGCCACGTGAGGTCGAAGGGTGCGCGAACCACTCGTTGGGTCAGCACCGGAATCTCGTGCAATCGTTCGGCGACGTTCTTGCGGATCAGTTCGAATCGCTCCGACGGATCGGCGACGTCGCCGAAATCGAGTTCGATCACCGCACCGATGTTCATGGACGATCCCGGGACCTCGAGCAGGACGAACGCGCTGTCGAGCGGATCGAGGAAACGTGTCAACGCCCGCTGCTCCCGAAACCTCCCGCGCCGCGCTCGGCGATCGGGAGCTCCTCAACGGTCGTGAAGTGCGCCGACGGCACGGGCAGCACCACGAGTTGGGCGATTCGGTCACCCTTCTTCACCTCGTAGTCATTCGTCGGGTCGAGGTTCACCAGCGCGACCATCACCTCGCCGCGATAGCCGCTGTCGATAAGCCCGGGTGCGTTGATGCAGGTGACGCCGTGTTGGGCGGCCAGTCCGCTACGCGGCAACACAAATCCCCCGTGACCTTCGGGGATCGCGACGGCGAAACCGGTTGGCACCATCGCACGACCGCCGCCAGCGACGATCGTGCGCGATTCGGCGGCCACCAAATCGCATCCCGCGTCACCCTCGTGCGCGTACTTGGGCAGCGTCGCGTCGGGGTGCAAAACCTGAACGGGGATTTCCATAGGGCGAAGGATACTGCCGGGCGTAACGGACCCGGCGTGCGGTTATGTAGTCTCGACAGGTGCTCGTGTGGATGGATCTGGAGATGACGGGACTCGAACCACTGCGTCACGTCATCATCGAAATCGCCACGCTGATTACCGACGACAACCTCACGGTGATCGCCGAAGGACCGGACCTCGTCATCCACGCCTCACCCGAGCAGATGGCCGAGATGGGCGACTTCGTCACCGAGATGCACACCAAGTCCGGTCTGATCGACGCGGTCAACAAGTCGACCGTGACGAATGAAGAGGCCGAGACCCAGACTCTGGCGTTCCTCAAAAAACACATCGCCGAACCGCGGACGATTCCCCTGTGCGGCAACTCCATCGGCACCGATCGCCGTTTCCTGCAGGAGTACATGCCGACACTGGAGGAGTTCTTCCACTACCGCAACGTGGACGTCTCGACCTTGAAGGAGTTGACGCGACGCTGGCACCCCGAGGTGCTGGACGCGCTGCCCGAGAAGGCGACCGCGCATCGCGCCCTGGATGACATCCGTGAATCGATCGACGAGCTGCAGCACTATCGCGACACGCTGTTTCCCAAAGCACCGGTGAACCCCCCTTCGCTCGATGAGTGACGCCGTCCTTTCGATGGCGGACGCCACGGCGCAGATGACCGCGCCGGGGTCGATGTTCGAAACCGAGCGCGCGACCGTCAACGGCATCGACATGACCGTGTGGAAGAACGCACCGGCGACACTCCGCCAGGTTCTCGACCTCTCGCTCATCCACGCGTCGCGCGACTTCCTCGTCTACGAAGGTCAGCGATTCACCTTCGACGAGCACTACCGTGCGGCCTCGACGTTGGCCCATCGCCTCATCGCCGACGGCGTCGCCAAGGGCGATCGCGTGGCCATCGCGTCGCGCAATCTTCCCCAGTGGGTCATCGCCTTCTGGGGAACGGTCCTCACGGGCGCGGTCGTCGTGCCGATCAACGCGTGGTGGACCTCTGAAGAGCTGCAGTACGGGCTCAGCGACTCGGGCACGTCGGTGCTCTTCGTCGACGAGGAACGTCTCGAGCGAGTGCGTGCCACGCTCGACGAACTCCCGGCGTTGCGCACGATCGTGGTCTTCAGCGTGGACCCCACTCGACCCGCTCGACTGGGCGGGGCCCACCCTAGGGTCCGCACCGTCGACTTCAATGAATACCTCGGCGACGTCAACGCGGACGCGACGCCCCCGGACGTGGACATCGCGACCGACGACGACGTGACGATGTTCTACACCTCGGGCACGACCGGCCATCCCAAGGGCGCCGTCGGCACCCACCGCAACGCGAACTCCAACCTCATGAACCTCTTCTTCGCCGGCGCGCGCGGCGTCATGCGATGGGGCGGCGCAAATCAGAACGAATCAGGTGAGAGCATTCCGAACGCCAGTCTGTTGAGCGTGCCCCTCTTTCACGCGACCGGGTGCCTCGCGACGATGATCACGAATACGGCGTCGGGCGGCAAGCTCGTCATGATGCATCACTTCGACGCCGGCCAGGCGCTCACGTTGATCGAGTCCGAGCGACTCACGACGTTCGGCGGCGTGCCGACGATCGTGATGCAGATCCTGGACCATCCGGACTTCGCCAAGTTCGACACGTCCAGTGTGAAGTCCGTCGCCTACGGCGGCGCGCCCGCTCCCCCGGAGTTGGTACGACGTATTCAGGCGACGTACCCCGGAGGGCAGCCGGGCAACGGGTACGGGCTGACTGAGACGTCGGCCGCGATCTGTCTCAACGGAGGGCCCGACTACCTCGCCAAACCGGACAGTTGCGGACCGGCGATGCCGACCGCGGAGGTGGCCATCGTCCCCGAGGACTTCGAGGGCGACGAGCCGACGCCCAATCTGCCGCTCGGTCCCGACGTCGTCGGCGAACTGTGGATCAAGGGGCCCAACGTCGTGCGCGGATACTGGAAGAAGCCGGAAGCGACCGCGAAGGCCTTCACCAAGGGCTGGCTCCATAGCGGCGACATCGCGCGAATCGACGAGGAGGGATTCGTCTTCATCGTCGACCGCGCCAAGGACATGATCATTCGCGGGGGCGAGAACGTCTATTCGGTCGTCGTCGAGGCGGCGATCTTCGAGCACCCCGACGTCGCCGACTGCGCGGTCGTGGGTATTCCGAATCCCACGATGGGTGAAGAGGTGGTGGCCGTGGTCGTCCTTCGACCGGGCCGCGTGATCGAGGCCGAGGAGATCACTCGCTACGTCGCCCAACACCTCGCCCGATTCGAAGTGCCGACGAGGATCTTCTTCCGGGCCGAGCCGCTCCCGCGCAACCCCCAGGGCAAGGTCCTCAAGCGCGAACTCCGGACCTCGCTCGAAGAGCAGGTCGAACGCTCCGCCTAGTGGCGAAGTGCGTCGGCGACTACTTGTTCGGCTGAGGGGTGTAGCGCAGGTAGTCCTTCACTTTGCGGAATCCCTTCGGGAACTTCTCCTTCGCGTCCGCGTCGGAGACGGCCGGCGCGATGATGACGTCCTCGCCGTCCTTCCAGTCGACCGGCGTCGACACCGGGAACGTGGCTGAGAGCTGTAACGAGTCGAGCACGCGCACGATCTCGTCGACGTTGCGCCCGACCGAGGCCGGATAGGTGAGCATGAGTTTGACCTTCTTATTGGGGTCCACGACGAAGACGCTGCGCACGGTCAACGTGTCGTTCGCGTTCGGGTGGATCATGTCGTAGAGGTCCGCGACCTTGCGGTCGGCGTCACCGATGATCGGGAAGTTGAGCTCCGCGCCCTGGGTCTCGCTGATGTCATCCCTCCAGCGCTGGTGGGAGTCGACGTCGTCGACCGACACCGCGATCAACTTGGTGTTGCGCTTGTCGAACTCGCCACGACGCGCGGAAAAGGCGCCCAATTCGGTCGTGCACACCGGGGTGAAGTCCTTGGGGTGCGAGAAGAGTATGCCCCACCCGTCGCCCAGGTAGTCGTAGAAGTTGACGGTGCCTTCGGTGGTCTCCGCCGTGAAGTCAGGGGCCTCGTCGCCGAGTCGAATCGCCATTGTTGTGCTCCTTATCGATGTCAGTCCCGTGACTGACCGTGCCAACCCTAGCGGCACATTTCGAATTGTTGCCAATTCCTATCGGATTTGTAGGGAAGTGGAAACCCCTTTGTTCACAAAGGCTGTGAGACTGGTCGTGTGGATGAAGAACTGCAGCCGGTCGTCGCGGCCTTCGACCTCGACGGCACGCTCACCGAGGGTGGAAGCGTCTTTCCCTGGCTCAAGTCGATCGCCGGACGAGGACGCACGTTCCGCGCGGCCATCTCGCTCGCGGTACCGCTCACGATTGGCGCCATTCGTTCCAGTCGGTGGGCCGACCGCGCGAAGGAACGGCTCTTCGAGAAACTCCTCGCCGGCCTGGACGAACAACAGATCATGGCGGCGTCGCGTACGTTCGCGCAGGGTCACCTCGAACACGAGGGACGGCCTTTGCTGCTCGCGCGCCTGACCTGGCACCGTGACCAGGGTCACGACGTGGTCATCGTCTCGGCGTCACCCCAGCTCTACGTGGACGTGATGACCGAATTGCTGTGCGCGAACGGCGGACTCGGGACCCGCCTCGCGGTCGATCCACGGGGCCGCCTGACGGGCGGGTACCTCGGCAAGAACTGTCGGGGCACCGAAAAGTTGCGCCGACTCGATGAGTGGATCGCCCAACGCCACTACTCGACTCCCCCGGTCGTCTTCGCCTACGGCAACTCGCGCGGTGATCGACGGATGCTGAGCGGCGCGACCCATCCCTTCAACGTCGGCAGACTCGGCTGGCTCGGCTCCCTTCGCCGATTCCCGCGACTTATGGCCACGTCCGAGGAGACGACTTCGAACGAGGCGTGACATCGAATCCATCACCACGGAGCCCCCACGCTCGCGTCGCCGCTGGGGTGCTCGTGGGCGAGGTTGTCTAGGTCGTCGCCGCGTTTCGCATGACCGCGACTCGCTTCTTCAATAGAGCCGCCGAGTTTATTGCTGGTTGATCGTGGCGCCCATCTCGACGAGGCCACCCTCGCGACCGTCGTAGGTCACCTGAATCGAGGCGGCCTGTTCGCGCCACGCGATCACCGTATTGCCGTGCGGGTCGACGACGCCGATGTTGATGTCGTAGATACCGTCGAGCAGCGGAATCTGTGCGAGGTCGATCCCGACGCTGTTGCGTCCCGGCGTGAGGTTCACCGGCGAGCCCTTGGCGTCGCTTCGACTGACGAGCAGGCCCTTGCGCGTGAAGATCTCCATGACGAAGTTCCCGCTGTAGGCGCCGTGCGAGGTGATGTTGACGTCGAAGTGCATGCCGGCGCCGCTTCGCACGTCGAACGATCCCGACGGTGTGGTGATCGAATCGATGGTGATCGACGTGAGCAGACCACTGCGGTCGTGTTCGGCCGCGATGTCCGACAGGTGTTCGCGAAAGACCCGCAACGAGTCGTGCGTCGGGCCGTCGGCGATCAGGTGCCCGCCGTCGAGCACGATCGCCCGGTCACAGATCGCGCGAACCTGATCGGCGTTGTGCGTCACGAAGAGGATCGAGCGGCCCTCGTCTTGGAAGGTGCGAATCCGGTCGATGCACTTGGCCTGGAAGCGCTCGTCGCCGACGGCGAGCACCTCGTCGACGACGAGGATGTCGGGGTCCACGTTGACGGCGACGGCGAAGGCCAGGCGGACGTACATCCCGCTCGAGTAGAACTTCACCTGCGTGTCGATGAAGTTCTCGATCTCACTGAAATCGACGACGTCGTCGAAGATCCCGTCGACCATCTTCTTGGAGAACCCGAGCATCGCGCCGTAGAGGAAAATATTGTCGCGACCGGAGAGTTCCGGCTGGAATCCCGCCCCGAGCTCCAGCAGCGCGGCGAGACTGCCCCGGATGTTGATCTGGCCCGACGTCGGCTGCAGGACACCGCAGATGCACTTGAGCAACGTGGACTTGCCCGATCCGTTGACCCCGACGAGCCCGACGGTCTCATTGGTGTCGACCGTGAAGCTGATGTCGTTCAACGCGTTGAACGTCTCGGTCGACCCCGAGCGCGGATGCAAGAGACGCTCCTTCAAGGACTGGTGCCGCTCGTGGTGGATCTTGAACGTCTTCGAGATCCCCTCGACCTTGATGACGGTCGTCACAGTTCTGACTCGAAGTTGCCCTGGAGGCGCCCGAAGAGCACTTCAGCCAAGAGGAAGACGACCATCATGATGCCGAGTAGGGCGATGTCGAGATAGAAGTAGGTGGACATCGGCCACGAGGGCAGCACTTTGATCAGTGGGAAGACGTGACCACCCACGACCGTCGGCACCGTTGAGTGAACCACGGTTGACACGTAAAAGGCGCGCTGGTAGGTCAACATGATGAGCGTGATCGGGTTGAGGAAGTACAGCCACGCCAACCCGTGCGCGTGCAACTGCGGCGCGATGGAGTGCTCGTAGGAGTAGACGATCGGCGACAGGAAGAACCACAACTGCAAGATGATGAGGATGAAGTGCTCCATGTCGCGCATGTAGACCGTGATCGCCGACATGAGGACCGCCAGCGCGGCGGTGAAGAAGTATAGGGCGAGGAACGCGATCGGGAGGAGCCAGAAGTAGGCGTAGTCCGGGGAGTGCTGCACCACCAGGAGGTACAGACCGAAGACGCAGAGTTGGATGAAGAAGTAGAACGTCGCGGCCCCGACGTTGGCGAGCGCAAGTATCTCGCGGGGGAACGAGACCTTCTTGACCAGTCCGGAACGAACGACGATCACGCCGGTCGCCGTCGAGAGCGACGTGTTGAACATGTTCCACACGACCATGCCGGCGAACAGGTAGACGACAAAATTGGGAATGCCGTTCTTGAGGAACTTCGCGAAGACCAACCAGTAGATAGCGAGGAACAGCGTCGGCGTCAACATCGACCAGACGATGCCCAACGCCGAGTTCTTGTACTTGATGCGAATGTCCGACCTGACCAGGCTGATCAGTAACTCACGCCGATGCCACAGATTGCGCAGTCGCGTCGCGAGGCTGTCGCGGGCACTGACGACGCGAAAGGCATCGTCCTCTAAAGAGCGTCGATCGGCTCGCGCCGACGAGCCATCGCCCACTAGGCGCCTAGACGAACGGCCGAATGTTCGATGACTGCGTCAATGAATCCGTACTCCAACGCCTCTTGCGCGGTGAACCAGCGATTGCGATCCGAGTCCGTTTCGATCTGCGCCAGCGACTTGCCGGTGTGGAAGGCGATGCGCTCGGCGAGCTGCTTCTTCATGAAGCCGATCTGCTCGGCCTGGATCGCGATGTCCGACGCCTGACCCTGCATGCCGCCCATCAAGGGCTGGTGCATCAGGATTCGACTGCTCGGCAGCGAGAAGCGCTTGCCCGGCGCTCCGGCGCACAACAGAAACTGTCCCATGGAGGCGGCCATGCCGATGCAGATCGTGCGCACGTCGGCATTGACGTACTGCATCGTGTCGTAAATGGCCAGTCCATCAGTGATTACGCCCCCCGGGGAGTTGATGTAGAGGCTGATGTCGCGTTCACTGTCCTCGGCGTCGAGCAACAACAGCTCGGCGCAGATACGGTTCGCCGAGTCGTCGTTCACTTCAGAACCGAGGAAGACGATACGCTCGCGCAGTAGTCGCTGGTTAAGGTCAATCGCGCCGAATCCGTCGGCCCTGTTTGAGATACTCATGGCACCAATCTAATGTCTGAGACTCCCGTCACCCCGGTGTGCGCCGTAGACTGATGGCTCTTGCGGGCGTGGCGGAATTGGCAGACGCGCTGGTTTTAGGTACCAGTTCTTCGGAGTGTGGGTTCGAGTCCCTCCGCCCGCACCCGGTTGCGCACTCTCGATTCGATACGTGTGCTTTGCGCGACGTGGCACTCTGCTAGAGTGGAATGACTGTTTCGCCGCACATCGCGGTGGAGACCGATTCGACTGTAAAACCTCGAGTTGGGCTCATCTCAACTTGTAGGAGTTATATGTCTGTGTCCTTCGCCGCGCTCGGCGTGCCGTCCAATCTGGTCGAGCACTTGAAACAACGCGGCATTTTCGAGGCCTTCCCCATCCAAGAGGCCGCGATTCCCGACGCCCTGGCCGGGCGCGACGTCGTCGGCAAGGCGATCACCGGATCGGGCAAGACCCTCGCGTTCGGTATTCCCCTGATGGCGCGCCTCACGAAGGCCCGTCCCCGCAAGCCCGTGGCCCTCGTGCTGGTACCCACGCGCGAGTTGGCCGCCCAGGTGCAAAAGGAACTGGCCCAGCTCACCGACGACCGCGGTCGTCGCGTCATCTGCATCTACGGCGGCACTTCGTACAACGTCGCGCGAAAGGCCCTCAACTTCGGCGTGGACGTCGTCGTCGCGTGCCCCGGCCGACTCGAGGACATGCTCGAACAGGGCGCCCTCGACCTCTCCTCGGTCGCCACCGTCGTCGTCGACGAAGCCGACCGCATGGCCGACATGGGCTTCTTGCCCTGCGTGCGCCGAATCGTCGGGGCTACGCCGCGCGACCGCCACGTCATGTTGTTCTCGGCCACAATGGGACCCGACGTCAAGTCACTCGTTCGAGAGTTCACCAATGACGCCGCGGTCCATGACGTCGTGGGCGACGAGGCACCGAACGACGTCGACCACTATTTCTGGCGCGTGGCGCGCGAACAGCGCCCTCAGATCACGGCCGACATCGTCGAAGAGTACGAGCGCGCGCTCGTGTTCACCCGCACCAAGCACGGCGCGGACCGGCTGGCTCGTCAACTCGGAGAGCGCGGCATCTCGGCCGTGCCCCTTCACGGTGACCGCACCCAGGCCCAGCGCGAACGAGCACTGCGGAGCGTGAAGAACGGTCAGATCCAGGTCTTGGTGGCGACGGACGTCGCCGCGCGAGGTATCCACATCGAACTGCTGCCGGTCGTCATCCACTACGACCCGCCGGCTCAGGCGACCGACTACCTGCACCGCTCTGGTCGCACCGGTCGCGCGGGCGCCACGGGTGCCGTCATCTCCCTCGTCGGTGAAGACGTCATCGGACAGGTGAAGCGTCTCCAGAAGGCCCTCGGCCTCGAGACGTCGATCGAGCCTCGCGAGGACGCGCTGCCCATTCGCCTCGGTGCCGTCGACGACGCCGTCGCCGCGGAACGCTTGGACGACCGTGGGGGCAAGGGACGCTCGGAGCGTTCCACGCCTCGAGCTCGCGAACACGGTCCACGCGGCTTCGAACGCGCGGCGCGCAGCGAACGCAGTTTCTCCGATCGAACGCGGCCCGAGCGAAGCGCGGAGGCCCGTCCCGCTCGAAGCGTCACGGATCGACCGGAACGTGCACCGCGACTCGAGCGCACATTCGCCGACCGAACACCTCGCGTCGAACGAAGTGACCGCTCGCCGCGAACCGAGCGAGTCTTCACCGATCGCGCGCCACGTCCCGATCGCTCGGGTGCGCGCAACGCGCACTTCACCAAGGGTCCCAACACGGCCCGCGGCAGTGAAGCCGTCGTGAGCTTCTTCAACGACGCCAAGGGATTCGGCTTCGCCAGCGACGACAAGGGCGACGACCTGTTCATTCACTTCTCGAACATCGTGGGTGACGGCTTCAAGTCACTCGCCCAGGGTCAGAAGATCACCTTCGAAGAGGCCAACGGCCCCAAGGGCCGCGAAGCCCGCAACGTTCGCGTCGTCGGTGGTGGCCGCGAGCGTCGCCGCTAGTATTTCGTCCCATGTCCGAAAAGCCCCTCGTCCAACCCCACCTCGGACCCGCGCCGGATGAGCTCCTCATCGAGGACCTCATCGTCGGCACGGGCACCGAAGCCACCGCCGGCCAGAGTGCCGTCGTCCACTACGTGGGCGTCGGTGTGTCGAGCGGCGAAGAGTTCGACGCGTCGTGGAACCGCGGCGAGCCGTTCGTCTTTCCGCTCGGTGCCGGTCACGTCATCAAGGGTTGGGACCAGGGCGTGGTCGGAATGCGCGTCGGGGGACGACGTCGACTCGTGATTCCGGCGCACTTGGGCTACGGCGCGCAGGGCGCCGGTGGCGTCATCGCCCCCGGGGAGACCTTGATCTTCGTCGTCGATCTGTTGGAGCTGCGTTAGTCCAACGGACTGGGTGACGAGTCGATCGCCACCATTCGCTGGTAGTCCCCGTAGCGCTCGCAGCAGATTTCGGCGACGAGTCGCAGTCGAGCGTTGGGGTCACTCAGGCTCAGCACCTTGAACTGATCGAGCGTGGACATGGGCGTCATGGAGCACAACTGCCAGCTGCGGATCCAGGGATCGGCGTCCATCTCGCAGTTCGACTGAAGGCACTCGTCGGCGAAGAGCTCGCTCTGGAGCGCGCGAATCGCTCGAACGGCGGACTCGGTCGATTTCAACAGGGCCGCCAAGACGTCGTCCTCGTCACAGCAACGATCGGTGACCACCGCGCGCGGATAGGGATCGTCCTCGAGCCAGTTCGCCACTTCGAAGCATTCGACACCCTTGGCCATGACGACGGTCTGTCCGTTGGGGAGTGACTGCGCCCCCAGGATCTGCATCAGGGTGCCGACCGACATGCGTTCGTCGAAGCCACCGACTTCTGAGCCCCGTGCGATCAAACACGTGCCGAAGCGTTGTTCGGTTTCAATGTCGTTGAGCATCCGGTGGTAGCGCGATTCAAAGACGCACAGTCCGACGACCTGGTGCGGGAAGATGACCATACCCAAAGGAAACATGGGTAGTTGCTGGTCCCTCACGCCACCACCCTAAGGTGAATTTTTCGTGAACTGACTTATCTTCGAGCGAGTTCTTCGCTCAGTGCCACGAGCGCGCGAGCACGGTGCGACAGCGCGTTCTTCTCACCCGGCGTCAATTGGGCCAGGGTTCGCCCGTCGGCGTCGTCGGGCACGAAGACCGGGTCGTATCCAAATCCCTGATCACCGGCGCGCGCGTGTGTGATCTCTCCGTCGAGTTCGCCAGAAACGCAAAACGCCGTGCCGTCGGGATAGGCCACGCAGATCACCGTGACGAAGCGCGCCGTTCTGCTCGTCTTGAGGGCGCCCAACTCGTCCAGCAACTTGGCCACGTTGTCGTCGTAACTCGCGGCCTCTCCGGCGTAACGCGCGCTACGAACGCCGGGTCGCCCGTCGAGCGCGTCGACGAACAGTCCCGTGTCATCGGCGATCGCGGCGCGACCCGTCGCCTCGACCAGCGCACGGGCCTTCAGCAACGCGTTGGCCTCGAGCGTCTCGCCGGTCTCGTCGACCTCGGCGACGTCATCGGGGCGATCCACCAGCGCCACGCCGAGCGGCGTCAGCACCGCGCGCATCTCCTCGGCCTTGTGCGGATTCGCCGTCGCGAGGACGAACGTCGTCACGGACGAGGCGACGGCAGATTCGCCAGGACCACTCGCTGCGCCTCGTGAATTGACGCGATGCCCGTCGCGGCGAGGTCCAAGAGCTGGTCCAACTCCTCACGGGTGAAGGCCTCTTTCTCGGCCGTTCCTTGGACCTCCACGAAACGTCCGGCACCCGTCATGACGACGTTCATATCGGTCTCGGCGCGCGAGTCCTCCTCGTAGGGCAGGTCGAGCAGCGGCACGCCGTCGACGATCCCCACCGAAATCGCGGCCACCGAGTCGCTCAACGCGTGCTCGCGCAAGGCGCCTTTTTGGACGAGGCGCGTGATGGCGTCATGCAGTGCGACGTAGCCCCCGCAGATCGACGCCGTGCGCGTGCCGCCGTCGGCCTGGAGGACGTCGCAGTCGACGGTGATCTGCACGTCGGGCAGCAGTTCGAGTCGCGTGACCGTGCGCAGCGATCGACCGATGAGGCGCTGGATCTCTTGGGTGCGACCGGACTGCTTACCCCGTGCCGCTTCGCGGCTGGCGCGTTCGGGCGTCGAGCCGGGCAACATCGAATACTCGGCGGTGACCCACCCCTTGCCGGTGCCGCGCAGCCAACGCGGGACGTCCTCTTCGACCGACGCCGTGCACAAGACGACCGTGCGACCAAAACTGACGAGCACCGATCCGGCCGCCATCGCGGTGAAGTCGCGCACGAAGCTGAGGGGTCGAGCCTGATCGGGACCTCGTCCGTCGGCGCGCTGCGGTGACATGGGACTCCTCACGGTGAATGGTGCTTCCACGGTATCCGAAGGGAAGAAACCTAGAAGTAGATAATCGACTGCGCGCGCTCGACGACGTCGTCGATGTCGTCGCTCCACGCTCCGGTCGAGAGATACTTCCATCCGTCGTCGGCCACGATCGTCACGATCGTCGCCGTATCGTCATCGGGAATCGTGTTCGCGCACTTGATGGCGCCGGCCATGATGGCCCCCGAGGAGAGTCCGACGAACAGTCCCACCTCGGTGAAGCGTCGCGTCCACTCGACCGATTCGCGCGGACGAACGACCACGCGACGATCGAGGAGTTGTTCGCCGTGGTTGTCGATGAAGATCGGGGGGATGTAGCCGTCGTCGAGGTTGCGCAGTCCGTCGACGATCTCGCCGGCCGGCGGCTCGACGGCCCAGATCTGGACGTCGGGCCGGCGCTCGCGCAGGAATCGGCCGACGCCCATCAGCGTGCCCGAGGTCCCGAGTCCGGCTATGAAGTGCGTGATCTCGGGAACGTCGGCCAAGATCTCGGGGCCGGTGTGGAGATAGTGGGCTTCGGGGTTGGCCGGGTTGGCGTACTGGTAGAGGAACGTCCACTCGGGGTTGTCGGCGCTCAGTGACTGCGCGAGTCGTACCGCCCCGTTGGATCCTTCAGACCCGGGTGAGTCGATGATCTCGGCGCCCCAAGCGAGCAGGAGTTGACGCCGTTCGGGTGACACATTGGTCGGGAGTACGACCTTGAGGTGATAGCCGCGGAGTCGACAGACCATGGCGAGCGCGATGCCGGTGTTGCCCGAGGACGGCTCTAGGAGGACCTGGTCCGGTTTGCCCGGGATCAATAGGCCGTCGCGTTCGGCGGCGTCGATTAGTGAGAGGGCGACGCGGTCCTTCACCGAGCCGGCCGGGTTGCGACCTTCGAGCTTGGCGAGGATCGTGACGTTGGCTTTGGGCGACAGCGCGCTGACGTCGACGATCGGCGTCTGGCCGATGAGATCGAGCACCGACGCAAAGCGCGTCACTACAACGTGCCCCCGGCGACGGCGGGCAACAGCGTGATCTCGTCACCGTTCGTGACGGGCGCGTCGACGCCGCCCAGATAGCGCACGTCGTCGTCGTTCACGTAGACGTTCAAGAAGCGGTGCAAGGAGCCGTCGCTGTTGAGCAACTGGCCCTTCACGTCCGGGTGATTCGCGGTCAGGTGATCGAGGACCTCGCCGATCGTCGACCCTTCCACGGTGACCGACGTGTCGCCGCCCATGGCCGGTCGCAGGACTGTGGGAATTCGAACTAGTGCCGTCATGTCATCTCTTCCGCTTCGGTTGATTCCTGACCAACCAAGTCGACTTTACTAGCCCGGCGTCACCTCGTGACGGGCAGGGTCCGTTTTGACTCTTAAATGCGTCCCGGAGAGGACTACGAGGAGATCTCCTCTTCGTTGATCTGGCCGTCGACGATGCGAAAACTACGAATCACCGTCGGGACGTCACGCAGTGAGACCAGCACGTAGTGCCACTCGGGATCGGGCGCCTGGGCCACGTCGGTCGGACTCGGATAGGCCTCGGAGTGGGTGTGCGAGTGAAAGACCCCGAGGATCGACAGTCCCTCGTCGTCGCTGCGCCGAGAAGCGCGCAGCAGTACGCCGCTGTCGATTTCGTAGAGCTTGGCCGAATCGGCGACGTTCCGACTGGGCAGCACCTCGGTGACCGTGCCGTCGTCGGTGCCGAGCATGAGACCGCA